>Ga0209086_10000029_pt1 | contig 127396 bp, 137 predicted proteins | sample M_130207_XF_Meta_FD_187312 | JGI IMG/M metagenome (GOLD analysis project Ga0209086, IMG submission 187312) | Freshwater microbial communities from Lake Montjoie, Canada to study carbon cycling - M_130207_XF_MetaG (SPAdes) (version 2) | ecosystem: Environmental > Aquatic > Freshwater > Lake... | reverse complement strand
TATAGCGTATTGGAACCACTCCGATCCATCTCGAACTCGGTTGTGAAACGGTACAGCGGCGATAATACTATGGAGGATACTCCATGGGAAGGTAGCACGATGCCAAGGTAAAATTTATTTTTGTATTGTTTTGTAATATATATAATCACCTTAGATCAAAATTTTAAAATGAATTACGCAATCGTAGAAGCAAGTGGAAAACAGTTTTGGATTGAACCCGGAAAGTTTTACGATCTTAACTACATAGACTTAAACCCTGGTGATAAAATTGCTTTGGTAAGAGTGCTTTTAATAAATAATAATGGAAATGTTAGTGTAGGTCATCCATGCCTTGAGAATACATCTGTTGAAGCTACTATACTGGGTCACATAAGAAGTAAAAAAATCACAGTCTATAAAATGAGACCTAAGAAAAAAACTAGAAAAAAACAAGGGCATCGAGATAATCTAACTAGAGTTATGATAAACTCTATTTCTGCTAATGGATCTACAATAATTTAATTAACTATTTAAAAAATATGGCACACAAAAAGGGTAGTGGTAGCACTAGAAATGGTAGAGATTCCAATGCACAAAGATTAGGCGTTAAAAAGTATGGAGGAGAGTACGTTTTAGCCGGAAGTATTTTAGTTAGACAAAGAGGTACAAAATTCAAATTAGGTAACAATGTTGATATTGGACGTGATCATACTATTTACTCTTTAATTGATGGAAAGGTTAAATTTGAGATTTCTGGGAAATCAGAAAAAAAGTTAAGTGTTTATCCTATTGATTAGATAAAATTTCAAGATTTTTTAGTTCGTATATAATCTATAAAATCCAGATATTTACAAATTAATCTTTGTAATTTAGACGAATGTGAACTTAATTGAAGTTCTTTATTGTAAAGTCTCTTAAATTCTAAACCGTTTTTTGTACATACTAGAAGAGGGTGAGTATCTGTAGAAAATCTTTTTATATCGAGGTATATCTTTTCAAGACAATATTTCCAATATGAGTAAGTTTTTAAATTATCAAGATTATATGAGAACAATAAGTAATCTATTGCATAAGACTTTAGATAAGTTTTCTCAGAAAGTTTTCCGTTAGAAAATAATTCATATATCATGTAGTTTGCAAGCTTTATAATCAAACTTTCTATAAGGCTTGTAACTAAAGTGAATGAATTATACCTCAATTGATTTGTAGAGTTAACAGACTTTATTATAGTAATAAGACAACTATATTCTTCTATTTGTATTTTTCGTAAAATCCAATGATTTGAAGCCTCTAGTTTATTTGATTTATCCAAACTTAAGATAAGAAAAATATTCTGTTTACATGATAAAAGTACCGATTTAATAGCATTGTCTATTAAAATGTTGAAATCTATTTTTTCTAGCTGAAGCTTAGATAAGCTTAATACAGTTACTTTAACTTCAAGTGTGATTAAAATAAGAACTAGAAGGTAAACCTCTTCTCGTACTAAATCTATAGGCATCTTTGTACTAGTTAGGTTTTTTGTGTTTGAATATAACTTTAGAAGTATTTTATAAAATATATGATTTAATTGTTTTTTGTTCATTTTTCAATCTTGAATATTAGTCATCTAAAGAAGGAGAGACAAATAAGGTTAAAATCTCTTTGCTGAAAATCTCTGAGGCTTTAGACCTATATTTTTTAGGATTAACTATAATCGATAACGTTCTTTTTATAACGATATCTTCTATTTTTACCCACTGTAATACTCCTAATTCAAGCTCTTTAGCAATAGCAGACACTGATACAAATGCTGCTCCCAAACCAGACTGGACTGCATTTTTTATGGCTTCCACTGAGTTTAACTCCATCTCGATCTTAAATCGTGTACTATCTATACCGTTCTGGTTTAAAACTTTATCTATAACTTTTCTTATCGTTGATTGTCTATCTAAAGCTATGAATCGTAATCTGTATAGGTCTTCTTTTTGAATTGTGGTTAACATGGAAAAAGGATGAGATTTCGGCAAGATAAGAGCCAGTTCATCTTCAGCATATGAAGTGACTTGTAGCATATTCTTAAGTTCAATTGGAACTTCACCGCCTATAATGGCTAAATTTATGTGTCCGTTTGCAACACTCCAAGCGATCCTACGCGTTGAATGCACTTGTAATTGGACAGCGACTTGTGGATATTTTTGACGAAAGAGACCTATAAGCCTTGGCATAAGATAAGTCCCAGTCGTTTGACTAGCTCCTACAACCAAAGTCCCTCCTTGTAAATTATGTAAGTCATCAATAGCTCTGCAAGTTTCGTCACACAAAGATAAAATTCTATTACCATATCTTAGTAACATTTCTCCTTCTTCAGTAAAAGAAGCTTTTTTATTTCCTCTATCAAATATTAGAATGTTAAGTTGCTTTTCTAAATTGTGGACTTGTAAACTAACCGCCGGTTGTGAAATATATAAACTGTCTGCAGCCTTTTTAAAACTTCCTTCGGAAGCAATAGCTTTTATTATTCGTAGTTGATCTAATGTAAAAGGTAAATCTATCATTTATTATGTTTAATTTATAAAAACCCCTAGAGCCTTTGCTTATTGTTAAGTTGGAATACTGATTTTCTATACATTAAGAAATATATTGTTACTTTTGTACTAATATTTAATTTATTTCTTATCTATATAAGATAATTATGTTTTATAAATACATCATGGAGATCTCATTAGCTATAATATTTAAGAAAGATATACCAATACAATAGGATTGTGTCATGGACATGCGACTTTTAATAGTTCTTTTCCCAGTTTTGGCAGCAGCATCTTGGGCAGTTTTTAACATAGCAAGAATTGCTTTAAGACAACTAAGCCGCTTAGGATCTCGATAGGATACATAACATTCTAAAAAATAAATTCATCCGATGGACATTAATGTTTTTCAGATCTTTTATTTTTTAGAATTTTTTGTTTTTGATTTTGATTGTATAATGAATGCATTACATTTTTAATACATGTAACTTTTAAAATAAAATAATATATAGCAACTAATACAAATGGCTGTTCCAAAGAAAAGACATTCTAAGTCTAAGAAAAATTCTCGACTAGCTAAATGGACTTCGAAGGCAAATTTACAGGCTAAAAGAGCTTTGTCTTTAGCAAAATCGATAATGACCGGTAGATCTACGAGTTTTATTTCTAATACTACAGACGACGAAAATCCAAATAATACGTAAACAATAAGATGTATAGGTTTATACATCTTATTATTTAAAACTTGTAACTAAATTTAATTTAATTTGTTATTTATATTAAACTGTTGAAGAGTTTAGTTAGAATAATTTTTTCACTTAGGGGGATTATAGTGAAACTTGCAGTTTATGGAAAGGGAGGCATTGGTAAGTCTACAACTAGTTGCAATATTTCAGTTGCATTAGCAAAGAGAGGAAAAAAAGTTTTACAGATTGGTTGTGACCCAAAACATGATAGTACATTTACTCTAACTGGTTTTTTAATTCCGACTATTATCGATACATTACAAGCAAAAGATTACCATTACGAAGATGTTTGGCCAGAGGATGTCATTTACAAAGGATACGCTGGGGTAGATTGTGTCGAAGCCGGAGGTCCACCAGCTGGTGCTGGGTGTGGAGGATATGTTGTTGGAGAGACAGTGAAACTATTGAAAGAACTGAATGCATTTGATGAGTACGATGTAATTTTATTTGATGTTCTAGGGGACGTTGTTTGCGGTGGATTCGCTGCTCCATTAAACTACGCAGACTATTGCTTAATTGTAACTGATAATGGATTCGATTCTTTATTTGCAGCAAATAGGATTTCTGCCTCCGTAAGAGAGAAATCTAGAACACATTCTCTAAGATTAGCTGGTTTAATAGGAAATAGAACAGCAAAAAGAGATCTCATAGAAAAATATGTTGATGCTGTACCAATGCCAATCTTAGAAGTACTACCACTTATAGAAGACATTAGAATTTCTAGAGTTAAAGGTAAAACTCTCTTCGAAATGTCAGAGATAGACTCATCATTAAATTATGTATGCGATTATTATTTAAATATAGCCGATCAAATAATTGCTAGACCTGAAGGAGTGGTACCTAATGAAGCTGCTGATAGAGAACTTTTTAGTTTATTATCAGATTTTTATTTAACTCCGGAGGACAAATCTAATACGAACTCAATTTCAAATGATACATCATTAGATTTAATGATTGTTTAAACTTAAGAATTTAAATTATGGAAGTAAAACTAGCTACCGAATCTTCAGAAAATTCGTTAAGTTTTGAGTGTGAAACTGGAAATTACCATACCTTTTGTCCCATAAGTTGTGTAGCTTGGTTATATCAAAAAATAGAAGATAGCTTCTTTTTAGTTATAGGAACTAAAACATGTGGCTATTTTTTACAAAATGCTATGGGAGTAATGATATTCTCGGAACCAAGATATGCTATGGCTGAGTTAGAAGAAGGAGATATTTCAGCTAAATTAAGTGACTATGAAGAATTAAAACGACTTTGCCTACAAATAAAAAAAGATCGAAATCCTAGTGTAATTTTTTGGATTGGAACATGCACAACAGAGATTATAAAAATGGATCTTGAAGGTATTGCTCCTAAATTAGAGAATGAAATAGGTACCCCCATTGTTGTAGCTAGAGCAAATGGATTAGATTATGCTTTTACTCAAGGAGAAGATACTGTTCTTGCTGCAATGGCACAAAGATGTCCTGAAGCTTCTCCAAAGAGCCTAGATCCTATAATTTCTTCTCTAAATTTAAAATCAAATCATTCTCCATTAATTCTGTTTGGTTCAGTACCTGATTCTGTTGCTAATCAACTAACCTTAGAATTAAAACAACAAGGGATTAAGGTTTCTGGATGGTTACCTTCAAAACGATATACTGAATTACCCACAATTGATGAAGGATACTATGTATGTGGGGTAAATCCTTATCTCAGTAGAACTGCTACAACTTTAATGCGTAGACGCAAGACAAAATTAATAGGAGCTCCATTTCCTATAGGGCCTGACGGAACTAGAGCTTGGATAGAAAAAATTTGTTCTGTATTTGGAATTACACCTATAGGGTTAGCGGAAAGAGAAAAAAAAGTCTGGAATTCTCTAGAAGAATATCTAGAACTAATAGTAAATAAATCTGTTTTCTTTATGGGAGATAATCTGCTTGAGATTTCACTTGCTAGGTTTTTGATTCGTTGTGGTATGAGAGTCTACGAAATAGGGATACCGTATATGGATAAAAGGTACCAAGCTAGTGAACTTCTTTTACTTGAGAAAACTTGCCAAGAGATGGGAGTCAAAATACCATTAATTGTTGAAAAGCCAGATAATTATAAACAATTAGAAAGAATTCGTAAACTTCAACCGGATTTAGTAATTACTGGTATGGCCCATGCTAATCCTCTAGAGGCTAGAGGTATAAACACAAAATGGTCTGTTGAGTTTACATTCGCACAAATACACGGATTTACGAACTCTAGAGATGTTTTAGAACTTGTAACTCGCCCATTAAGAAGAAACTCAAGCTTACAACAATTAGCTTGGAACTCTTATTCACTAGAAGCGTAGTGAAATGCGGAATTAACTCTAAAGTTTTTCCGCATTTTTAAATTTATGAATTATCCTCTACTTGTAATATTCTACGGATTGGTAGATTAGCAATAAGAGCTGTCATTCTGCTATCTGTTCTTATTGAAAACTCTAGACTATCAGTATCTAATTCTACATACTTAGATACAACTATGAGAATTTCTTTTCTCATTTTTTCTAAGGTTGATGCATTAAGAGTTGATCTATCGTGAGCAAGAACCAGCTTAAGGCGTCTTTTTACGTCATCGCGGCTACCCCGACTATTAGCAACAAATAAACGCTCAAAAAATTCTGTAATCATATAAATTGATAGCTTACGCTGTTTATTAATTTATGGAAGATCCTAAAAAGAAATTCCGTAAACGCTTTAATGGACCTTTAGAATAGGACTCAAAATCAATAAAATCTACATCCTGGCCATCAAGGCGATACGCTGTATTTTCAAAAGCTATTCCTGGCAATGAGAGTTTTTTTTCTAATACCAGAGGTTCTCCTCGATTGGTTGAAATAATTACACATTCATCTTCAGGAATAACTCCAATTAATGGTATCGCTAAAATTTCTCTAACATCAGCGACTGACATCATATCATTCGATTTAACCATTTCTGGTCTAAGTCTATTTACCAATAAATTAATTTTTTGAATTCCATTTGCTTCAAGCAAGCCGATAACCCTATCTGCATCCCTGACTGCAGCAATTTCTGGTGTAGTAACAACTATAGCCTCACGGGCTGGGCCTATAGCGTTATGAAAACCAGTCTCTATACCTGCTGGACAGTCTATTAAAATATAATCGTACTGCTTTTCCATTAATGAGATTAAATATTTCATTTGGTCACTGTTAATGGAGTCTTTATTTCTATTTTGAGCTGCAGGTAATAATAAAAGTCCTGGTTGTCGTTTATCCCGAATCAGCGCTTGATCTAATCTGCATTCTCCAGAGATTACTTCTAAAGCAGTATAAATAACTCGATTTTCTAGTCCTAATAACAGATCTAAATTTCTTAATCCTATATCTGCATCGATAAGAGCAGTCTGATATCCTAATTGAGCTAGCGACATGCCTAAATTCGCCGTCGTAGTAGTCTTACCTACTCCTCCTTTACCAGAAGTAATTACAATAACACGAGTCATGATTTATTTATTTCATATAATAATTACATTTCACATACATAAGTCTACTAAATAAAATTAATGATAAAAATTACTGATAAGCAAAGATTAGAATTTATTTAAATTTGTATGAGTTAAGATTTTTTTCTATATTTACTTTCTCATTTTTTAATAGATCTATAATTTCCAAAATACTCTTCTCAAAAAAGTAAATGGCTCGGTTTGTATCTCCATAAAAATACATGTCATCGTTTTTTTTCATTACCCATATTTGAAAATAGGATTTATAACTAAAAAGGGTACTAAAAATTAAAAAGAAAAACCCAACGTAAACTAACGGAATTCCAGGATCACACTTTATTTGTATACCACTAGAAGGTGTAATAGATTGGATTCGAAATTTATCTCCTTTAACAAATATTTTATGCCCTACCTCACTTTCTCCAAGAAGTTTTTTATCAAAATCATAAATTAAATACTTTCCTGTCAAATCTTGCAATACCACAAGTAATCTATTTTTCTCGTTTAAATTCACAGATCCTATCCAAAATCTTGAATTATTAGATGTATTTATTTCTTGTAGTGGAATATCATTTACACTGTTATCATTGATCTTAACTCTTAATTTTATAACACTCCAATCTGTTTGATAAAAAGTGATACCTTCACTTCTTAAAGGCTCATTGACAAAAATTGTCTTTTTAGATTTAGGATTTAGATTTGAGTCTAAAAGATATATGTCAGAATAAAATTGATCAACAACTCCCTGGTCATTATAAGCGATACTAAAATCATGAATATATCCTTCAAAATCTTGTCGAATATAACTTAGAGGACCAGATCCAACAATATTTTGTAAATGAAATATTTCGCCTTTTGGAACTAATTCTTGAACCATAAATCCTGTAAGTACTCCAAGGACTGCTCCTATTAGTATTAAAATAATACTTATATGAACTAAAATTGGACCAATTTTTCCAATTAGTCCTTTATATGCGTAGATATAAGGACCTTGCTGGATTACATTATACTGTCTTTCTCTTAATGCATAGGCAAATTGATTTAAGCTAATACCGTTGACTGTAAAGGAAATTCCAGTTTGAGCTGATTTTTTTCTAGTTTTAAAAAATTTCCATATTCTTGCGAGTTTTAATGAAGGTATCTGACGAGATAAAGTACATGATGCCAAACTTAATCCAAATACTATTAAAAGTAGCAGAAACCAATGTACAGTATAGATGTGGTCCAATCCTAAGAAAAGAATTAAATCTGAACTTACAAAGCCAGCGATAGGAGTTGATGATGGATAATTTATTTCATAAAATGAAGTTGGTTTATTCTGTTCAATAACAGTACCTAATGAACTAACAGTAGCTATGACTAATAAAAGAATTATTGCTAGCTTTAAATTGCCGAGTAAATAAATGAACTTCCAAAAAAATCGTTTGAATTGAAGCATTTTTATTTTATGTTTTATCCTAATATCTTAAATACTTTCTATTTGTTTCGTAAATATTATAATCTCCCCAGGTAGGACTTGAACCTACGACCAATCGATTAACAGTCGATCGCTCTACCACTGAGCTACTGAGGAAAGTTTTTATTAGATTTATAAATATATGTTTCAGAGAAATTATAACATAATTTATATTACTTATTCTACATAAATTATTTTTTACAAAACTCCAGAGCAGAAGTATGTTAAAAACATGTTTTCTTTTTTATATACTTCTGCTATGCTATTTTTATGGATTTATAAGCGGACGTGGCGGAATTGGTAGACGCGCTAGATTTAGGTTCTAGTAAGTTATCTTGTGAGAGTTCGAGTCTCTCCGTCCGCATTAGAAGTGTTTAATTTTTATTTCCATCTTTGCAAAATCATCTTTATGCTACCATTTTCCTGAGTTACTTCTTCAATGGATTGGAAACCTTGAAGTTGAGTTGCTTTAAGAATAGAATTGTATGCATAACGTTGTGTTACTTTATCCAGAAACAAATCTACAGACCAAGGTTGTTGCCAGAATTGTAGGTCAGCTACTAGCTGATATTCGCTACCATTCCATGTAAACCCAATATCATAATTATTATTTTGTTTAATAACCAGGTTTGCAAAACATTTCTGGGATTTATAACCATTTAAGGTATTTATATTTTCATCACAAGAAACTCCTAAATCAGATAAAGATTTTTGTAAAAGGTTTAAATCTTTCAAACTTGTTTTTATTTTGCTAAAATGTGACATAAGTAATACATCGATCATGTATTTCAAATACTTATCATTAAGAATAATGTTTATCACTATATCATATCATATGAAAACTCTATTTATTCACAATTAGAACTATCTAAAATGACTTTATTCTTCAATTGATGCTAAACGTGCTTTACCCGCGGTCGCCCATTCTTGTAAATAATTGATTTTTTCTTGATTCGTATGGGCAAGGGGTACAAATTGATTTATAGATTCTAAAATATCATTCACCGTAAATTCTCTATTTTCACTAAAAGCAGTACGCATAGCTTCAACTATTACTTCTTCGACTTCAGCACCAGAAAACTTCTTTGCCATTTCACTTAGTAAAGCTAGGTCATATGTCTGCCAAGACTTAGGTCTTAATTTAGTTAAATGAACTTTAAAAATTAATTTTTTCTCTTTAAAAGATGGTAACCCGATAAAAAATATTTCATCAAATCTACCTTTTCTTATAATCTCAGATGGTAAAGAATTTATATCATTTGCTGTAGCTACAACAAAGACAGAAGACTTTTTTTCAGATAACCAAGTTATAAATGTTGCAAGCACTCTGTTCGTTGTGCCACTGTCTCCTCTAGATTCAGTTCCTGCAAAGGCTTTATCAATTTCATCAATCCATAATATACACGGGGATATAGCTTCAGAAAGTTGAATCATTTGCCTCATTTTAGACTCAGATTCACCTATTATTCCACCAAATAATTTACCGACATCCAATCTTAGTAAAGGTAAACCCCATTCATTAGCTATTGCTTTTGCAGTTAAAGATTTTCCAGTACCCTGTACTCCAACTAAAAAAAGACCTCTTGGTGAAGGTAGTCCATAACTTTCTGCTCTTTTAGATAATGCTCCTACACGTCTCTGCAGCCATTTTTTAAGATTTTCAAGACCACCAATATCTGACATTTTTTCTGTAACTGTACAAAATTCTAAGATTTTTGTTTGGCTAATAATTTGTTTCTTCTCTGTAGAAATTATATCTAAACTTTCGATATTAATTTCTTTGTATGTTGCGATTATTTTGGATAACACTTTTCTAATTCGTTCTAATGATAATCCTTGACAAGAACGAACCATAATATCAATTGAATTGTCTGGTAGAAAATGACCCAATGATTCTTGAACTCTTAATAACTCTCTTCTTATTTCTGAAGGTTCTGGTAATTTAAATTCTAAAACCGTTATTAAATCTCTAAGTGATTCGGGGATAGCAATTTCAGGTGCTATGATAACAATAGTTTTATTGCTATTTCTCATCATTCTAGACAAATTTTTTAATTTTCTAGATACAGAAATATCATTTAAAAATAGATGAAAATCTTTCAATAAAAAAATTGCTGGAGTCTCTGATGTTAATTTTTCTACAAGTTCTAAAGCTTGTAGAGGATTTCTAGCTCCAAAACCATTATCATTTGGATTACCAGTATAACCATCAATAAAATCCCATGTATAGACCCCTCTACCAGAACTAAGATCTTTTATAGCAGATTTTATAGTGTATTCAATCCTTTCTTCTTCACTAGTAGGAATATATAGAAAAGGATATCTTGCCTTCAATAATAATTTAAATTCTTTGATGAAGTTCATGGCCTTTATGATATTTTAATTCTAGTGGTTGTCTATAACTTCATAAAATATTGTCTCTCTAATATAGCAAGTTTAGTTGAATTTATTAGAGAAACAGGATCATTTAATTAACTAATTGCTATCGAGTGTCTACCTCTAGCTCGTCTAGCTTTTAAAACTCGTCTACCAGAGCTTGTTTTTATTCTAGCTCTGAATCCAGATGTTCTTGCTCTTTTTAATTTTGTTCCCCTCAATGTTCTTTTTGTCATAATAATGTTCTTGTGTAATAGACATTATTTATATTCTTTTATTAAGAAGATAATGTCAAATTAATTAAAAGATTTAATAAAGCTAAACTTTGAGAATGGGTTGAGATCTAAAAATAAGATAGACAACAGAATGTCGGATGTTAGTTGTCATACTTAAAAAAAGGTTATAAGCTTCATTTTTATACTCAATTAATGGATCTTTTTGTCCATATCCTCTCCAACCTATATTTTCTCGTAATGTATTTATTTGCTGTAAATGTTCTTTCCAAGCGGAGTCTATTTTTTGTAATAAAAACGATCTTTCAAGTTCTCTCATTAAACCATTTTCTATCAGATCGATTTGACTTTCTTTTAAATCGTAAGCAATTCTAGTTTGTCTTATTAGAAAGTTTTTCATTTCGATTTCTGAGTATTTGGCGAAGGAGTACCTATCAATTTCGTACGGAAGTCCTAATAAACTTTCTACTTTATTTAGTAGTCTATCTTGTTCTTCAGAGTTAAAACTACCTTTTTCTATATAGTTAGAAAAATAATCTGTTATAGTAGTCTCAGCATATTGTAAAATCCAGTTTCTCAGATTATCAGATTCTAAAATTCGTCTACGCTCAGAGTAAATAGCTTGTCTTTGATAGTTTAAAACTTCATCATATTCAAAAAGTTGTTTTCTAGCGTCGTAATAATAAGCTTCAACTTTTTTTTGAGCAGATTCGAGACTATTATTTAAGAACATAGATTCTATTGGCACATCATCATCTACTCTTAAAGAATCCATTAACTTTCCTATTCTATCTCCCCCAAAAATACGTAACAGATTATCCTCTAGACTTAAAAAAAACCGTGATGAACCTGGGTCACCCTGTCTACCAGATCTACCTCTAAGCTGATTGTCTATTCGTCTAGATTCATGCCGCTCAGTTCCTATAACATGCAATCCACCCAGCATTAGTACTTCTTCTCGTTCTATGAGAATTCTTTTGTTATACATTTCCACAAGTATTTGATAGACTGCTCTAAGGGTTATGATCAAAGAATCATCCGTAAAAGTCTTTTCGCAAGCGATTGACAAGTATGAGTTTAACTCACTTTCATTAATTTCAGTAGTTTTTATTTTTAGTAGTAAAAATTTATATAAACTATTCAAATGAGAATCTAGTTCATGGGGTAATTTTTTTCCAAGAAAAATTGAATCAAGAAATAATTTTAGTGTAGATTTCGACATGTAACTTGAGTTACCTCCAAGTAGTATATCAGTGCCTCTTCCAGCCATATTTGTTGCAATTGTAACTGCACCTTTACGACCAGCTTGCGCAATTATTTCGGCTTCTCGCTTTAAATTTTCAGGCTTAGCGTTAAGCAGATTATGAGGAATTCCATACTCTTCTAACAATGATGAGAGTAATTCTGATTTTTCTACACTTGTAGTTCCTATGAGTATTGGACGCCCTAAAGTATGGATATCTAAACATTCATCCGCAATAGATTTCCATTTAATATATTGAGTCTTATATACTAAATCGGAAAAATCTTTCCGTATCATTTTTTTGTGAGTTGGTACACATGTAACTTCTAAACCATAAATTCTGTCTAATTCAGATTCTTCAGTTTTAGCAGTCCCTGTCATACCCGATAATTTTGGATACAGAAGGAAGAAATTTTGGTAAGTTATAGATGCCAAGGTTTGAGTCTCATTTTGAATAGGAGTATTTTCCTTAGCTTCAATGGCTTGATGCAATCCATCACTCCATCGTCTTCCTATCATGATTCTACCCGTAAATTCATCGACAATTAATACTTCTGCTTCTTTAACAATATAATGAACATCTTTTATAAATAATTCTTTTGCTTTAATGGCATTAAATATGTATGGTGCCCAAGGATCTTGAACATCATATAAATCTTTTACATTTAATTGAATCTCAGATTCAATAACTCCTTCCTCGGTTAAAATTATATTTTTAGCTTTTTCATCAACCTCATAGTGTTTATCTTTTACTAATGATTGACTAACTAAATTGGCTTTTATATATTTTACATTTGGTGTTTCTCCAGCTCCTGAGATTATAAGAGGGGTTCTTGCTTCGTCTATAAGTATAGAATCCACTTCATCTAAAATAGAAAAATAGAAAGGTCTTTGTACAATGTCTTGAAGCTGAGTGGCCATGTTATCTCGCAAATAATCAAAACCAAGTTCACTATTAGTCGTGTAAGTAATATCTTTTGAGTAATTTATTCTACGATCAGTTTGCGACATTGTCTGTTGGATTAATCCTACACTCAGTCCAAGAAATTTATGGACTTGTCCAACGTATTCTGCATCTCTTGAAGCTAAATAATCATTAACTGTTACTACATGAACTCCATTTCCTGTTAGAGCATTAACGTAAGATGGCAAAACAGCAACTAAAGTTTTCCCTTCTCCAGTTCTCATCTCTGCAATTTTTCCTTCATGAAGTATAAGACCACCGATCAACTGTACATCAAAATGCCTTAAACCAAGGACTCTCCTGGAAGCTTCTCTAACTATAGCAAACGACTCAACAACTAAATTATCTAATGACTCGCCATTTGTTAGTCGCTGAATAAAAAGATTAGTTTGATTTTGCAATTCGGTATCAGTTAAAATCTTTATCTTCTCTTCTAATTTATTTATCTTATTAATAACTTCTGAATATTCTTGAATTTTTCTTTCAGTTGGATCGCCAAAAAGTGTCTGAAACATAAATATACTTTTTATTTTTTTTAGTTTTATTATTCATTTAGAATCTCTGGTCTACTAATCTCTTCAGCAATTTCAAGAATAGCCCTGATAACAGGTTTAAATTTAAAATCATCTACGAGGTTTATATCTTCGTACCTCTGCCTCTTTGCTTTATTTGCCACCTGGACTGTAATTCGATATCTGTTAGATGCCGCATCTAATAATTCTTCAGTTTTATAGAGAACTTCCAAAGATGGAACAGGCTGTGATTTTTTTTTCATAATGATTACAAATAGAGTAGAATCTATACCTAAAGCTCTTTATTAGTCTAAAACTGATAATATAATTGTGAATTTTTTTATTTAATTTAAAATTTTTTTTATTCTCTAATATAATAATACTAACTTTCATATATTTGAAATTCTGCGACTAGTTCAAAAATATAAGATAAAAAATATCAAAATTACTTAAATTTAATATGTCACATAGCGTTAAAATTTATGACACTTGTATTGGTTGTACACAATGTGTAAGAGCTTGTCCTTGTGACGTTTTAGAAATGGTTTCTTGGGATGGATGCAAAGCAGGTCAAATAGCTTCCGCTCCAAGAACTGAAGACTGTATAGGGTGTAAAAGATGTGAAACTGCTTGTCCAACAGATTTCTTATCTGTACGAGTATACCTGGGTGGAGAAACTACTAGAAGTTTAGGATTAGCATATTAATTTAATCTAAACAAAAAGAAAGATTATTAGAAAAACTAAGTATAAACATAAGTTTTTCTAATAATCTTTTTAACTTAATAAGCCTAAGTATGCAAAACCTAAAATGGCACCGCTTCCTACAATATGGCCAAGACTTGTACTTGCCAATAGTTCAGGTAAAGTGAAGTTTGCAAATGATCCTGTCAAGGGAAGAGAGGCTCCTATTCCTTTAACTTGAATTACATATCTACCTGCAACTATGCAGAATATATTGGAACTAATCATTATGGATGCTGTTTTAGCAGACCATACAGCTGTTTGGGGAACTACGGATATCAATAACTCTGTGTTCATATTCTGTCTGTAGTAGTCAGAGGAAGTTAATTTAATACATTATAATAAAACTATTGTAAAGTACTTTTCACTTTGATGCAACCTAATCGAGACAACTTGTGTACTCATATGTATCTTTTATTTTACATTCGCAATTTACATAATCCATCCATAACTATGTAAACCTTTTCCTAAGAAGTTTACACCTAAATAACAAATCCATACTACTATAAAACCTAAAGACGCTAAAATTGCAGGCCCTTTACCTTGCCAAGACCTTGTGATTCTAGTATGTAAATATGCTGCAAACACAAGCCAAGTTATAAGAGCCCAAGTCTCTTTTGGATCCCAACTCCAGTAGGACCCCCAAGCTTCATTAGCCCAAACAGCACCTGCAATAATTCCTATAGTCAACAAAGGAAATCCAAGACCAATTATTCTATAGCTTAAGTTATCTAAAGTTTCTAGAAGGCTTAATTTTTTTTCTAAAACACCATCTACCAAGTCATATTTTATTTCCGAAACTGTACTTTTCATTGAACTACTCTCTAGAGTTGATACACTGCCACCGAGAGAACTTCCTTTTAAAACAACTTGTTTATCTTTTGTTAATACTAAAAATACTATTGATAGTAAAGAACCAATTATTAAAGTAGAATAACTAAACATCATAATGCTTACATGCATCATTAGCCAATTTGATTTTAGTGCTGGAACTAAGGGTGCTGCTTTTTGCATTCCATCGGGAAGAGATAAGGTAGCGAATCCAATAATGAACATAGCCAAAGGAGTTGCTATTGCACCTACTAATGTTAAAGATGTAGTAGTTTCGACTACTAGGATTATGAATGTTATACCCCAGGTAAAAAATAGCAAAGATTCATACAAATTACTCAATGGAAAATAACCATTTTCAATCCATCTCCAAAGTAAGCTAATGGTAATGAAAATATTTGAAATAAGCACATTAATAAATCCAACCCTATTTCCAAATTTTAGACTTGGGAATGCAATACTAATCCAGTAACTTAGTACACTAATAAATAAATTTAAAAATATTAAATTATCTAGCGAATTTTTTATAAATTTAATAAGAAGATCCATAGAGATTCTTTAAAGAGTTAAAATATTCTACCTTTGTAAAAAAGAAAAGTCTCACAAAAAAAAATATGTATTTAAGTGATAAGCTATATAATAGAAAATGCCACCTTATAGAATAAGGTAGCATCTCCTATGTAAAAAAATTAGCCAATAGCTGCGCTAACTTTGTCGAAGTAACCAGCAACTTCACTAGCTAAAGCAGAACAGTCACCTTGAGGTGTAGAAAGTTTACGTTGAGAAGCTGTGTTGTTAACGAATGCAACTGCACATGCTTTCATAATGCTAACAGCTCTTGCGTTAGAGTTAGCTGGAACACCTAGAGAGGAGTAAGTTTCTTTTAAACCGTTAAGGCAACGATCTTCTAAAACAGAAGAATCACCAGATAGTAGAGCGTAAGAAACGTAACGAAGGATGATTTCGCCGTCACGTAGACATGCAGCCATACGACGGTTTGTGTAGCAGTTGCCGCTAGGGGAGATTAGGCTTGGATTTTCACAAATCATACCAGATACAGCATCAGATACGATACAGCTAGCGTTAGAAACGATAGAGTTAACAGCGTCTAGACGTTTGTTACCTTCAGAGATAAATTTTTTAAGAGCTTGTAAGTCAGCACCACCTACGTAAGCTGCTTTTGCGTCTGCGTTTGTAACTACTTTAGAAAATGCATCAAGAGCCATGGTAATTCTCCGTATTTATAAAATTTAAACTGTTTTAACTGTTAATGAAATTAATCAGTTATATATTGATAGTTTCTATCTTAAATAATATAAACTAAACTTACAAAAAAGACTTCATATTTAACAATCTGTAATATTTGTCCTAACTTCCCAACTTAAAAGATTCCACAAAAAATCCATAAAGAATACCTATTTTTAAATTATTAAGAATATTAATCCCAATAATTAATTGAATGGTAAATTTAGATTTTCTTAGTGTGATAAGTTTTTTTTAGTCCTGTATGCAATTCTACTAACTGTTTCAATGGAAGCTGCAAGTAGACCTGCAGAGAGTACTCCCCAATCACCTGTCTGTCCCAAAATAGTAGAAAGATTAATTGCTAAAAAAAAACCCAACAGTATAGCGATAAAATTTATAAAAATTTTAGTAAAAAGATTTTGAAGTTTACGCATTAGATATTTATAGTGCTAATAAAAACAAATTATAACAAATTAAACGATTTATTTTAGTAATGGCTATAGCTCTTAAAATTTATAAATTAGGAAAAAACCCTGACAATGTCAGGGTTTTTTTTATAGGAACTACATCTTAGCCAACTACAGCTGGAGCTGTAAGAGCTACAGGTAGAGATTCACCAGCAGCAAGGTCTAGAGGGAAGTTGTGAGCGTTACGTTCATGCATAACTTCCATACCTAGGTTAGCACGGTTAAGGATATCTGCCCAAGTGTTAATTACACGACCTTGGCTATCAACCACAGATTGGTTGAAGTTGAAACCGTTAAGGTTAAATGCCATTGTCATAACACCTAAAGCTGTAAACCAAATACCTACAACAGGCCACATTCCTAAGAAGAAATGAAGTGCACGAGAGTTGTTAAAGCTAGCGTATTGGAAAATCAAACGACCAAAGTAACCGTGAGCAGCTACGATGTTGTAAGTTTCTTCTTCTTGACCGAATTTGTAACCGTAGTTAGCAGATTCGTTCTCAGTAGTTTCACGGATTAAACTAGATGTAACTAGAGAACCGTGCATAGCAGAGAATAGGGAACCACCGAATACACCTGCAACACCTAGTTGGTGGAATGGGTGCATAAGAATGTTGTGCTCAGCTTGGAACACAAGCATAAAGTTGAATGTACCGGAGATACCTAGAGGCATACCATCAGAGAAGCTACCTTGTCCAATTGGGTAAACTAGGAAAACAGCAGAAGCTGCAGCAACAGGAGCTGTGAAAGCAACAGAAATCCAAGGACGCATACCTAAACGGTAGCTGAATTCCCACTCACGTCCGATCCAACCACAAACACCTAGTAAGAAGTGATCAACGATTAATTGGTAAGGACCACCGTTGTATAGCCACTCGTCAAGAGAAGCAGCTTCCCAGATTGGGTAGAAGTGAATACCGATAGAAGCGGAAGAAGGAATAACAGCGCCAGAGATTATGTTGTTACCGTATAGTAGAGAACCAGCAACTGGCTCACGAATACCATCGATATCTACTGGAGGTGCAGCAACAAAAGCAATGATGAATACAGTTGTAGCTGTAAGTAATGTAGGGATCATTAAAGTACCGAACCAACCGATGTATAGACGGTTTTCAGTGCTAGTGATCCAAGAGCAGAAACGTTCCCATAAGCTTGCGCTTTCGCGTCTTTCTAAAGTAGCAGTCATGTTTTTATTTTTATGTAATGTTATAGTAATTTACTTCCCAAGCATCAATTGTGCTTGTTGATATAATTATCTTATAACTAGATAAACTTTACAATATAAAAGATAAAAGTATAAGAGTTTAAATGTTTATAAAACAAGTTCACTAGAAAGTTATGTAAGTAAAACTGCTTAAAAGATACTAACTATAATTTAGTATGTTATGTATAGACTATCAGCCTAACAAAATGGAGTCATTATGGGAAATATACAAAACTTGGTTTCATACGAAACTATATACCTTTTAAAACCGGATTTAACAGAAGATCTATTATTAAAAATAGTAGAGCAATATCAAGGAGTACTTGTAGAGAGAGGTGCAAAAAATATTGTGATAGAAAATAGAGGTAGAAGACACTTAAAATACCCAATTAAAAGAGCTAAAGATGGGGTGTATATTCAAATGAATTATCAAGCTAATGGAGAAGTAATCAATTTAATAGAAAAATCGATGAGAATTAATGATTCAATTATTAGATATATGACTACAGTCGTAGACCGAGCTTAGTCAATAAATAAACATAGTAAGGTAAAAAATATAAATTTTACCTTGGCATCGTGCTACCTTCCCATGGAGTATCCTCCATAGTATTATCGCCGCTGTACCGTTTCACAACCGAGTTCGAGATGGATCGGAGTGGTTCCAATACGCTATAAACACCAAGGTTAAGAATTTTCAAAACTGCAAAACTTATTAAAAGAATTATAATCAAGCCCTCGGTCTGTTAGTACATCTTAGCTGAACGCATTGCTGCGCTTATACTTAATGCCTATATAACGGTTGTTCTTACCGTGACCTTACCCGCTTATAGCGGTGAGAGCACTCATCTTAAGGTGGGCTTCCTACTTAGATGCTTTCAGCAGTTATCCACGCTACACATGGCTACCCAGCGTTTACCGTTGGCACGATAACTGGTACACCAGAGGTGTATTCCCCCCGGTCCTCTCGTACTAAGGGGGACTCCTTTCAATGCTCTAACGCCTGCACCGGATATGGACCGAACTGTCTCACGACGTTCTGAACCCAGCTCGCGTACCGCTTTCATGGGCGAACAGCCCAACCCTTGGGACGTACTACCGCCCCAGGATGCGATGAGCCGACATCGAGGTGCCAAACCTCCCCGTCGATGTGAACTCTTGGGGGAGATCAGCCTGTTATCCCTAGAGTAACTTTTATCCGTTGAGCGACGGCCCTTCCACGTGGAACCGTCGGATCACTAAGGCCGACTTTCGTCTCTGCTCGACTTGTGGGTCTCGCAGTCAAGCTCCCTTATGCCTTTACACTCTACGACTGATGTCCAACCAGCCTGAGGGAACCTTTGCGCGCCTCCGTTACCTTTTAGGAGGCGACCGCCCCAGTCAAACTGCCCACCTGAAACTGTTCTCTGACCGGATAACGGTACAGAGTTAGAATTTTAGCCTTGCTAGAGTGGTATCTCACCGTTGGCTCCAACATTCCCACGAGAATATCTTCAAAGCCTCCCACCTATCCTGCGCAAGCAAAGCCCAAACCCAATTCCAAGATACAGTAAAGCTTCATAGGGTCTTTCTGTCCAGGTGCAGGTAGTCCGCATCTTCACAGACATGTCTATTTCGCCGAGTCTCTCTCCGAGACAGCACCCTGATCGTTACGCCTTTCGTGCGGGTCGGAACTTACCCGACAAGGAATTTCGCTACCTTAGGACCGTTATAGTTACGGCCGCCGTTCACCGGGGCTTCAGTCGCCAGCTTCATCCGAAGATTGACCAACTTCTTTAACCTTCCGGCACTGGGCAGGCGTCAGCCTCCATACTTGATCTTACGAATTAGCGGAGACCTGTGTTTTTGGTAAACAGTCGCCAGGGTCTGGTTATTGCAACCCTTTTTCAAGGGTACCTCTTCTTCCGAAGTTACGAGGTTATTTTGCCGAGTTCCTTAGAGAGAGTTATCTCGCGCCCCTTGGTATACTCTACCTACCTACCTGTGTCGGTTTAAGGTACAGGCACTTACTATTTAAGATATTTCGAGCTTTTCTTGGAAGCATGGCATAAACTACTTCAGTACCGTAGTACTTCGTATTCACGTTTTAACTCAAAGTGTTTTCGCCACTTCTCAACGTCTTAGACGCTTAAACCGGTAACCAACATCCGGCTAGTGTAGCCTTCTCCGTCCCTCGATATCAATAATAAGTGGTACAGGAATATTAACCCGTTGTCCATTAGCTACGCCTTTCGGCCTCACCTTAGGCCCTGACTCACCCTCCGCGGACGAGCCTTCCGGAGGAAACCTTAGGTTTTCGGGGCATTGGATTCTCACCAATGTTTTCGCTACTCAAGCCGACATTCTCACTTCCACTTTGTCCACACCCGCTTACGCTAATGCTTCTATCTAATGTGGAACGCTCCCCTACCGATTATAATAAATCCCACAGCTTCGGCAGATTACTTAGCCCCGTTCATTTTCGGCGCAGGTGCACTTGATCAGTGAGCTATTACGCACTCTTTAAAGGATAGCTGCTTCTAGGCGAACCTCCTGATTGTCTCAGCATTCCCACATCCTTTATCACTTAGTAATCATTTAGGGGCCTTAGCTGGTGGTCTGGGCTGTTTCCCTCTTGACAATGGAGCTTATCCCCCACAGTCTTACTGGTTAACTACACACTTAGTATTCAGAGTTTGCATCGATTTGGTACCGCGTTAGCAGCCCGCACCGAAACAGTGCTTTACCCCTAAGCTATAGCGTTAACCGCTGCGCCTAAACGCATTTCGGGGAGAACCAGCTAGCTCCGGATTCGATTGGCATTTCACCCCTAACCACAGCTCATCCGCTGATTTTTCAACATCAGTCGGTTCGCGCCTCCACTTAGTGTTACCTAAGCTTCACACTGGCCATGGTTAGATCATCCGGGTTCGGGTCTATAAACAGTGACGAACGCTCTGTTAAAGCTCGCTTTCACTCTGGCTCCGATATTTTTTATCTTAACCTGCCACTGCCTATAAGTCGCCGGCTCATTCTTCAACAGGTACGAGGTTGAACGTTTAGTCGTTCTTCCACTGCTTGTAAACTTAAGCTTTCATGTTCTATTTCACTCCCCTCCCGGGGTTCTTTTCACCTTTCCCTCACGGTACTAGTACGCTATCGGTCATTCAGGAATATTTAGCCTTACGAGGTGGTCCTCGCAGATTCACACGGGGTTTCACGTGCCCCATGCTACTTGGGATACAGCTAGATATAGTATATTTTTGGTTACAGGACTATCACCTTTTATAGTATGGCATTCCAGCCACTTCACCTAATATTTTTCATCTGTTTTTGCTGTCCCACAACCCTACATATTAAGTGTAGTTTGGGCTGTTCCCTTTTCGCTCGCCGCTACTGTGGGAATCGCTATTGCTTTCTTTTCCTCTGGTTACTGAGATGTTTCAATTCACCAGGTTCGCTCTTATGTATCTATAGATTGAATACATAGTATAAAGAGTTTCCTCATTCGGGCACCTCCGGATCAAAGCTTACGTCCAGCTCCCCGAAGCATTTCGTTGGTAGACACGCCCTTCATCGCTTCTGAATGCCAAGGTATCCAACTTAAGCTCTTATTCGCTTGAATATAATTCGTATATTAAATTTTACAGTTTTCAAAATTCTGCAAGTGAGAATTTTTGGAGGTAAGCGGACTCGAACCGCTGACATCTGCCGTGCAAAGGCAGCGCTCTACCAACTGAGCTATACCCCCTTTGGGCTATTCTGGACTTGAACCAGAGACCTCACCCTTATCAGGGGTGTGCTCTAACCAGCTGAGCTAATAGCCCATTTCCATAATAGAATATATGGAAATCTTTAGTGAAACACAATATAACCTTCTGAAGACATTTAAAAAGTCTCCCTATAAGGAGGTGATCCAGCCGCACCTTCCAGTACGGCTACCTTGTTACGACTTCACCCCAGTCACTAGCCCTACCTTAAACGCCCCCCTCCGTAAGGTTAGGGTAACGGCTTTGGGTATGACTAGCTTCCATGGTGTGACGGGCGGTGTGTACAAGGCCCGGGAACGGATTCACCGCAGTATAGCTGACCTGCGATTACTAGCGATTCCAACTTCATGCAGGCGAGTTGCAGCCTGCAATCTGAACTGAGATCGAGTTTATGAGATTAGCATACTTTTGCAAGCTAGCGACTCTTTGTCTCGACCATTGTAGTACGTGTGTAGCCCAGGGTGTAAGGGGCATGCTGACTTGACGTCGTCCTCACCTTCCTCCGATTTATCACCGGCAGTCTTTTTAAAGTGCCCAACTAAATGATGGCAACTAAAAACAAGGGTTACGCTCGTTGCGGGACTTAACCCAACATCTCACGACACGAGCTGACGACAGCCATGCACCACCTGTGTTCACGTTCCCGAAGGCACTCCCTTCTTTCAAAGGGATTCGTGACATGTCAAACCCTGGTAAGGTTCTTCGCGTTGCATCGAATTAAACCACATACTCCACCGCTTGTGCGGGCCCCCGTCAATTCCTTTGAGTTTCACTCTTGCGAGCGTACTTCCCAGGCGGGATACTTAACGCCTTAGCTACGATACTGCACGGGTTAATACGTGCAACACCTAGTATCCATCGTTTACGGCTAGGACTACTGGGGTATCTAATCCCATTTGCTCCCCTAGCTGTCGTCTCTTAGTGTCAGTTGTGGCCCAGTAGAGTGCTTTCGCCATTGGTGTTCTTCCTAATATCTACGCATTTCACCGCTACACCAGGAATTCCCTCTACCTCTACCACACTCAAGCTTAATAGTTTCCACTGCTTCCCCAGGGTTAGGCCCTGATCTTTAACAGCAGACTTGCTAAGCAACCTACAGACGCTTTATGCCCAGTGATTCCGGATAACGCTTGCATCCTCTGTATTACCGCGGCTGCTGGCACAGAGTTAGCCGATGCTTATTCCTCAAGTACCGTCAGAACTTCTTCCTTGAGAAAAGAGGTTTACAACCCACAGGCTTTCATCCCTCACGCGGTATTGCTCCGTCAGGCTTTCGCCCATTGCGGAAAATTCCCCACTGCTGCCTCCCGTAGGAGTCTGGGCCGTGTCTCAGTCCCAGTGTGGCTGGTCGTCCTCTCAAACCAGCTACTGATCGTCGCCTTGGTGAGCCATTACCTCACCAACAAGCTAATCAGACGCGAGCTCTTCCTAAGGTGGATAGATCCTTTTACCTCTCGGCATATAGAGTATTAGCAACCGTTTCCAGCTGTTATCCTCTTCCTAAGGGTAGATTCTCACGTGTTACTCACCCGTCCGCCACTAAGATCAAAAATCTTCGTACGACTTGCATGTGTTAAGCATACCGCCAGCGTTCATCCTGAGCCAGGATCAAACTCTCCATAGTATCCAAAATTTCTTAAGATTGAGTAAAAACTTTATTTCAAACTTAACTTGGGGGATCAATTGCTTGATCTTGAAATCCACAGTAGTCTTTCTCTATCAAAATTGTCAACCCCTTATCAATCTATAAAAATATTTAATTTTATTTCTTGATAGTTTTATTTCAGATCTGTAAAGTCAGTGTAAATAACTGTAAAAAAAATGACGTAATGCTTTATTATCTTGTTAGGAGTAATAGAAAGATATCTTCGGAGAATATATTAATATGATTAGTGATACTCAAATATTTGTTGCGTTAATATTAGCTTTAATTTCTTTAGTATTAGCGATTCGTTTAGGAACTGCTCTATACTAAATTGAATTTTGATAAAAATTAATTTTTCATGAAATAAGAAAGTGAAATTCTTATTTCATACTTTTGAAGTTTGATTTACTATTTTTATACTGAATCATATTCAGCATGAATTTTGACATCTTCTAGATTTAATTATAAAAAATAAAACAAAGAATAAAATTTATTGTGACTTTAAATACTATCAAGAATACTGCTCGCCCAATATTCCCTTTTACAGCTATTGTTGGACAGGAAGAGATGAAACTTGCATTAGCCCTTAATGTAATTGATCCTAAAATAGGTGGTGTTATTATTATGGGAGACAGAGGCACTGGAAAGTCTACAACTATCAGAGCTATAACAGATATTTTACCTGAAATTGAAGTAGTAAAAGATGATCCCTTCAATTCTCATCCAAATGATTTTGAATTGATGAGCGATGATATTCGTACTAAGATTGAACAAGGAGTGCAGCCAGAGTCGATATTAAAAAAAGTTATGATGGTAGACTTGCCACTAGGAGCTACAGAAGATAGAGTGTGTGGAACTATAGATATCGAGAAAGCGTTAACTGACGGTGTTAAGGCGTTTGAACCAGGTTTACTTGCTAAAGCAAACAGAGGCATTCTTTATGTGGATGAGGTAAATTTATTGGATGACCATCTCGTAGATATTTTATTAGACTCTGCTGCTTCTGGCTGGAATACCGTCGAGAGAGAAGGTATTTCTATACGTCACCCAGCTAGATTTGTACTAGTAGGTTCTGGTAACCCTGAAGAAGGTGAATTAAGACCTCAGTTACTAGATAGATTTGGGATGCATTCTGAAATAAGAACTGTAAAGAGTCCAGAGTTGCGGGTTCAAATCGTAGAACAAAGGTCCGATTTTGATAGAAATCCACAAGAGTCGTTAGCTAAGTATCAAAGTTCACAAGAAGAATTTAGAAATAAAATTATACAAGCACAGACATTACTTCCTCAAGTCATAATCGATTACAAATTACGAGTAAAGATATCTCAGGTTTGTAGCGAACTAGATGTAGATGGTCTACGGGGGGACATAGTTACAAATAGAGCTTCGAGAGCTTATGCAGCTTATAATGGTAGAGTAGAGGTAACAGTAGAAGATATCAAATCTGTTATAACAATGTGTTTACGTCATAGACTACGCAAGGACCCTTTAGAAACTATTGATTCTGGGGATAAGGTTCAAAAGACATTTGAAAAAGTTTTCAGCGATATTTCATAGTTATAAAAATTAGTTTCTTTATTTTATATAGGCTCAGTAGGATTCGAACCTACATTAGAGACTTAGAAGGTCCCTGTCCTGATCCCTTAGACGATGAACCCTTTCTTCTTATAAAAAACAATACATTGGGCGGTACTGGATTTGAACCAGTGACCACCTGCTTGTAAGGCAGGCGCTCTACCGCTGAGCTAACCGCCCTTTTTATTATTTTGATGAAAATATCATAACACCTAGTGATTAATTTATGCAACTTCTTTTCTAAAATCTTAATTTAATAATTAAAGAAACGTTAGAGATTTAGTTTTTATAAATTAACAAATTCTTATCCGTGTGTGAATACTAATAATACTAAGGGATTTTTTGCGTATTATTTTAATTATTTTTTATAGCTTTTTTGTTGGTTTTTATAGAGATTTAGAATAGCTGCTTAGTCATGATTTTTTTAGAATTTTGTTCTTAACGTACAGCTGGTGAAGGGACTTGAACCCGCAACCTACTGATTACAAATCAGTTGCTCTACCAATTGAGCTACACCAGCAATTATAATTACATAATTAAATATACAATAAAATCTTTTACATAGTAAAGTATTTTTTCGTTTATTATCTTGAGCTATGATATCGCCAATATTTAGTTTCTTAAATATTAAATTTTGAATTAATTTAACAATTGCATTGGGGGATTTATGTCCAGATATAGAGGAGCAGTGTTGAGAATTGTGCGCCGTTTAGGGGAATTACCTGGTCTTACTAGAAAAATAACAAAACGAACTACTAGACCTGGTCAACATGGGGATCAAAATAGAAAGCCTTCTGAGTATTCTATACGTCTTGAGGAAAAACAAAAGATTCGTTTCAATTATGGTTTAACGGAGAGACAGTTACTGAGATATGTACGAGCGGCTAGAAGAATTAAAGGGTCTACAGGAGAAGCTTTATTACAATTATTAGAAATGCGTTTGGACAATGTCATATTCAGACTAGGTATGGCTCCAACAATACCAGCTGCTAGACAGTTAGTTAATCATGGACATATATGTGTGAATAATCGAAGAGTTTCTATACCTAGTTATCAATGTCAGACAGGTGATTTAATATTAGTAAGAAACAATGCTAAATCTAAGCAACTTGTTGAAGGATATCTATCTTTTCCTGGTTTAGCTAACATACCTACTCATTTAGAGATTGATAAATCTAATCTAACAGGAAAAGTAAATGGTGTTATTGAAAGAGAATGGGTAGCATTGCAATTAAATGAATTATTAGTTGTTGAATACTACTCTCGTAAAGGTTAGTCATTTTTAATTATATGTAAATTGAAGTTTTAAGTTATCTTGGAAATTACCAAGAATTTTCTTCACTTGGTAAAGTGTCTGAGGTAAATAACCATATAATTCCTCTATAGAATCTATGTAAATTTTTTAAATTTAATTGGAATTTAAATATCGAATCTTTAAGGATGTTACTTTCTATTGGGGGAAGATGCTTTTTAGCCAATGTCCATTCCACATAAGAATCGTATGGAGGCACAAAAATTGTATCCATAGTTTTTTCAGCATTATTTTCGATGTCTAAAAGTAAGCTTTCTAAGTTGTAAATTTCTATGGCTGGATTTTTGTTTAACTCGAAATACATTTTTTTTGATAAGAATATTTTCCAAGCTTTTACAGCGTCTTCTTTATTAAAAAAAATAATTTTTTTTTCAGAAGAATTTTGGAAAAAGTATTCAGAAAGTGTTTTTCTTAGGGGATTTTTTTGAAGTTTCATTGTATAAATTGGATTTCCTTGAAACCAACTATTGGAATACTTTTGTTTAGGATGTACTCTGCATTTATCTTTACCTATATAACTTGTAAGAAGTTGATCCACTTCACTTAAGTCAGCTACAAGACGACTTTGAGTTTTAGGTGGTGATGTTCGATTTAGTCTATAAAATACATCTAAGCCTACACTTTTAATTTTTAATCCTAGATTTTCTGACTCTTTGGGTTCTTTTTTACAAATTTCATGTAAATAACTAGCCGCATCTTCTTTATTCATAAAGAATAAATTTATAGATACGGATCCTTCATCATGTGACCAGAAAAATAGTTCATTAGATTTTTCTCTAAGCCATTTCAAAGAGTACGAAGTTTTATAATCTCTTGGTGAAGCTGTGATAATTTCATTATTTTTATTTACAACTGTATAAGTAGGTATAAATCTTAATTTAGAAAGTAGATTTTTTTGTTCATTTGTTGGAAAGTTTGGAGATCGTTTGTTTGATAACAGAGTTAAAGCTTTTTGAAGTTTTGGCAAATTTAAGTTCTCTTTGTTCCAGTCGTGTGAGATCGTTAGGCTATTAACTCTTTTCCCGCTCTGAATGAATGTATTATCGTTATTTGTTTGAATGCGTATCTTTAATTCTTCTGGTGAAGATAATTTTTCTATAAATGTTGGAATAGGATCCTCGAAATTTTTTAAATTAATATCTTTAATATCATGTGTAATCCAACTTAATATATTATTCATATTAGATCTGAGTAGGTTTTATGTTTTTTAAAATTAATTTTTTCTTACTCTTAACTTAGAAATAACTTAGAAAACAAAAATTTTGATTTGAATTCATAAACAGGTTAATAGTATGAATTAGTTTAAATTTTAGTATTTTTACTATAAATGTAATTTTTAATTTCTAAGCCATATTTTTAAATGAATTCTGCCATAATTTTGTAACATATAGCATAAAATTATAAGTACTATAATCAAACAGTTGGTTCCAAGTTAAATTTTCTTGCTAGTATTAAATCAGGGTACAAATTAATCAGTTACACACTTAAAAGTAGTAACTACACACAGGATGTGATTTTATCATTAAAAATATGATACTGTTACACACTACACTTTATCGACTATAACCTTTACAGGAGGAATGTATGTCTCAATCCGTTGAATCACGGACTCGAATCAAAAACGAACGTTACGAATCAGGCGTTATCCCTTACGCAAAAATGGGTTACTGGGATGCTGATTACAATATTAAAGATACAGATGTGCTAGCTATGTTCCGTATGACTCCTCAAAAAGGTGTTGACCCAGTGGAATGTGCTGCAGCTATCGCAGGTGAATCTTCTACAGCAACTTGGACTGTTGTATGGACTGACCTTTTAACAGCATGTGATCTTTACAGAGCTAAAGCATATAGAGTTGACCCTGTTCCAGGTGCAGCTGATCAATACTTTGCTTACATTGCATACGAACTAGACTTATTCGAAGAAGGTTCTCTTGCAAACTTAACAGCATCTATCATTGGTAACGTTTTCGGTTTTAAAGCTGTAAATGCTCTACGTCTAGAAGACATGCGTATTCCAGTTGCTTACCTAAAAACATTCCAAGGTCCTGCTACAGGTGTAGTTGTGGAACGTGAAAGACTTGACAAATACGGTCGTCCTCTTCTTGGGGCTACTGTTAAACCTAAACTAGGTTTATCTGGTAAAAACTATGGTCGTGTTGTTTATGAAGGTCTGAAAGGTGGTCTAGATTTCCTTAAAGATGACGAAAACATTAACTCTCAACCATTCATGAGATGGAGAGAACGTTTCTTATTCGGTATCGAAGGTGTAAACAGAGCTGCTGCTGCTGCTGGTGAAGTTAAAGGTCATTACTTTAACATTACAGCTGGTACAATGGAAGCTATGTACGAACGTGCTGAATTCTGTAGAGAAATCGGTTCCGTTATTTGTATGATTGACCTTGTAATCGGTTACACAGCTATCCAATCTATGGGTATCTGGGCTCGTAATAACAGCATGATCTTACACTTACACCGTGCTGGTAACTCTACATACTCCCGTCAAAAAACTCACGGTATGAACTTCCGTGTAATTTGCAAATGGATGCGTATGGCTGGTGTTGACCACATTCACGCTGGTACTGTTGTAGGTAAGCTAGAAGGCGACCCTCTAATGGTTAAAGGTTTCTATAATGTACTATTACAACAAAAACTAGATATTAACCTTCCTCAAGGTTTATTCTTTGCACAAGACTGGGGTTCTATGGCTAAATGTATGCCTGTAGCTTCCGGCGGTATCCACTGCGGTCAAATGCACCAACTTATCCATTATCTAGGTGACGACGTAGTTCTTCAATTTGGTGGTGGTACAATTGGTCACCCAGATGGTATCCAAGCTGGAGCTACAGCGAACCGTGTTGCTCTTGAGTGCATGGTTATCGCTCGTAACGAAGGTCGTGACTACTTGGCAGAAGGTCCTCAAATTCTTAAAACAGCTGCTAAGAGCTGTGGACCTCTTCAAACAGCTCTAGATCTTTGGAAAGATATTACATTTAACTACGCTTCTACAGATACAGCTGACTTCATTGAAACAGCTACATCTAACAGATAGTACATTATTCAGAGAATTTAACCAAAGGAGTATATATCGTGAGACTAACACAAGGTGCTTTTTCTTTCGTTCCAGACTTAACTGACGAACAAATCGTTAAACAAATTCAATATGCTATTAGCAGAGGATGGGCTCTTAACGTTGAGTGGACAGATGATCCACATCCTCGTAACTGTTACTGGGAAATGTGGGGTCTTCCACTTTTCGGTATCAAAGATGCTGCTGCTGTAATGTTTGAAGTTAATGCTGCTCGTAAAGCTAAGCCAAATAGCTACGTAAAAGTTAACGCATTTGACAACACAAGAAGTGTTGAAAGCTGCTGTCTTTCTTTCATCGTTCAAAGACCAACTTCTAATGAACCAGGTTTTACACTTGCTCGTACAGAAGATAAATCTAGATTTATTCGTTACACAATTCAAAGTTATGCTACAAGCAAACCTGAAGGAGAACGTTACTAATCTGTCTTAGTTCTAAAAATAGAGAGCCTATTATTTAGTCTCTCTATTTTTATGCCAGGTAAAGAGTTTACTACATTTATTATTTTCAATATGAATTATACACAACAAAATCGAGACGATATTTTAGTTAATCTTCAAGATGAGTATGAGAAACGTCAGATCCAAGAAGTATTAGATCAATTAGATAAAGATTTAATAGGACTAATTCCAGTAAAGACAAGAATTAAGGAAATTGCTGCGTTACTTTTGGTTCATAGATTACGCAAAGCTCTAGGATTGACTTCTTCCAACCCTGGTTTACATATGTCTTTTACTGGAAGCCCAGGAACTGGAAAAACTACAGTCGCCTTAAAAATGGCCGATATCTTATTCAGACTAGGTTACGTTCGAAAAGGACATTTAATAACTGTTACTCGAGATGATCTTGTAGGTCAGTACATTGGGCATACGGCTCCAAAAACAAAAGAAGTTTTAAAACGTGCAATGGGTGGAGTGCTATTCATAGATGAAGCGTATTATTTATATAAACCGGATAACGAAAGAGACTATGGAGCTGAAGCTATTGAAATTCTTCTGCAAGTTATGGAAAATCAGAGAGATGATTTGGTTATAATCTTTGCTGGTTATAAAGAGAGAATGGATAGTTTTTATGCTTCAAATCCTGGATTATCTTCTCGAGTTGCGAATCATGTTGATTTTCCAGATTATAGTCCAGAAGAATTGCTTCAGATTGGGAAAATGATGTTAGAAGATCAGCAATATGTTTTGACATCAGAGTCTGAAATTGCTCTATTAGAGTATATTAAGCTTCGTATGCAACAACCCCATTTTGCAAATGCTCGTAGTGTGCGTAACGCAATAGACAGAGCACGTATGCGACAAGCGAATAGAATGTTCGCGGCGGGAGACCGTGTTTTAACAAAATCAGATTTAGTAACTATACAGGCCGAAGATATAAGAAAAAGTAGAGTTTTTAGATCTTAATGAAATTATTATTAATTTGCTATACGTAAAAAGAAAAAAAGTGTATATATTTAAATAGGTAGTGAAGTTATATATTCACAATCACTCAGGCGGTATAGCCAAGTGGTAAGGCAAGGGATTGCAAATCCTTCACCCCCGGTTCAAATCCGGGTGCCGCCTTGAGAGAATGGGGGTGTGGTGGAATGGTAGACACAACAGACTTAAAATCTGTTGACTATTTTGGTCGTGAGGGTTCGAGTCCCTCCACCCCCACTTAGACATTTATTTTACGATTGTTCTCAAGAATTCTGTGTTTATTTTTGATTCTCTAGTTAAAGATATTTTTCCAGTTCTAGCAATTTCTGTAATTCCAAATGGCGTCAAGATTTGTTCTATAGCCATCATTTTACCAGGGTCACCTGTAACTTCTATAATTAAAGAACTTTCAGACAAGTCGACAACACGTGCTCTAAAAATTTGAGTAATTTCTAATATCTCAGATCTTCTGCTTGCATTTGCATTCACTTTTAAAAGCATCAATTCTCTTTCTACACAAGGAATATTTGATATATCTTGGACTCGTAGTATATTTACTAGTTTATAAAGTTGTTTTGTAAGTTGATCTATAGTTTTGTCTTCGGCAGGAACGACCATTGTGATTCTAGAGATACCAGCTTGTTCGGCTGGACCTACTGCTAAACTTTCTATGTTAAATCCTCTTCTAGCAAATAATCCTGCAATTCTTGTTAGAACACCCGATTCATCCTCTACTAATACAGATAATGTATGCTTCATAATTATGTTTTATCAAATATTTAAATTAATTGTTATGAAATAAGACATCTAAATAATGAAATTAATTTTTTTAAAGTATTGCATCCGGCTGGGTTTGAACCAGCGTCGTCTCGAGAGAAACGGATTATGAGTCCGGTGCCTTCGACCACTCGGCCACAGATGCATTTAAATTTGAGTTTTGGAACTGGTGGGAATTGAACCCACGTCCACTCAGTCAATTAGAGTATATTCATTCACAAGTTTAGCTTTATTCTATATTTAAAGCAACTATTTTTTTTATCTCATTAAATTTATTTGGAAGAGAAGTTGATTTTTATTTTATTAAAAATTTCCAATTATTTTGGTTTTTAGATTTTTACGACTTATAAACTCTCTCAGTTTATACTAAAACAAGTTTACGTTCGAATGAAAGTATATTATTTGCACTTATATTTTAAACTTTTTTTTACAAGAAAGTTAAAGCTTGACTTGAATCATACTACTCTATTTTAAAGAGTGTCGACACCTAAACAGTCCCGAGTATAGAATCACTATAACATATCTACTTTGATAATATTTTATATTTTTATTAGAAGATTTTAATTTTAAAGAACTGTAGTGAGCATGGTGGGAATCGAACCCACGGCCACCAGGACCGGAATCTGGTACTCTATCCACTGAGCTACACGCCCTATTATTTTTATGCAATTACTCTTTTAACTATACAATATTTGAATTCGATTATCTATCTGAAAAATGGAAATCGGACTCAGTTTCAACTCATAATAAAGGTTTTGCGTTGGGATTAGATTTGCGTTCAGGTAACCTAATCCATTACAAATGTTGCATTTTCTACCAAATGCATCGTAGACACTTTGACCATATCGTGCTCGAGTAATTTCAACTAGTCCTAGTTCTGACATTTGAATTACAGTGGATTTTATGTAATCCTTTTTGATTAATTTATTAATATAACGAAGAAGTTTCATTTGGTCAGTTTGATTTGTAGAATCAATAAAGTCGACTATAATAATTCCTCCAATATTTCGCAATTTTATTTGCCTAGCAATTTCTTGTACTGCTGCATAATTAACCCATAAATTTGCTTGACGAGGGTTATGAAAACTAGTAGATGATCCGGAGTTAACATCTATGCTTGTTAAAGCTTCCGTTTTCTCTATTATTATATAACCTCCTTTAGATAAGTTCACTCTAGGTCTCATAATTTGAGCAAGAATTACATCTATTAGATAACATTTAATTAAATCTAGATTTGTTTTATGAAATTCTATTGTTATGTTTTTTTTTATATCTGAATTATTGATTTGAGATAAGATCTTTTTTGTTCGAATTGCTGCACCATGTGAGTCTGTAGCTATGAAGTCAAAATTTATGTTTGAGTAGTCTTCGAAAATTTTTTGTATAAAATCCTTTTTTTTACTTAGTAAAGAGGGTTTAACTAAATTACTAGATTTATGTAAGATTTTTCTCCAACGCGATTGTAAGATTCGTATTTCTTTAATTAAAAAATTTGTATTAGCATAAATACTTTCAGGTTTCATTAAGATGCCTGAATCTCGAGAGTTCACTAGTAGGCGTCCTAATGCTTTTAGATACTCTCGGCTGCTGTGGTCGTAATGATTTTTTTTTATTATATTTACAGATTTTGAGAAGGGTAGGAAGCTTAGATATTTTCCAACAATGTTTATATCTGAACTTACATTTGGTCCTTTAGTTCCAACTGGTTCACGTGTTATTTGAACTAAAATATTTTTATTTGGCGTGATTGATTTGCTAGTATTAATATGATCAAATGAGATGAATCCATTCTTTGACTTTGGATTAAGTGTAATAAAAGCCGCATCTAAACTAGGTAGTAATGCCGATACTTTCCCCAAATAAATATCATTAATTCTGTATAGATTGTGCTCCATAACAATACTAAGCAATTTATTTTTAAAGTAAATGAGTCCAACGTGACTTTTGTCTATAAGAATTAATTTGTAACTCATAGCTATTTCGTAATAGTAATATAGTTGAGGATAAAAATAAAAAATATTTTCAATTAAAGTGGTAATACTATTTTGTTACCACTTTAATATAATCTTTTTAGATTAGAGATTAATAATAAATTTTTCCTCCACCCCATTTTTCTCCCCCTAGCTTAGGTTGAAGAAGTATGTGTCCGCTGATTGCAAACAAATCCTCGTCACTCAAGCTTCGCATTTTCGGGAATATGTCAGCACTTTTAGTACTTGGATGTAATTCAGCTATGGATTCTGATCCATCATAAGTTGTAGGGTTTTTTAGATAATCAACTAAAGCATTGATGTTATCACGAGGAGGAGTTGCTAAACTTAGTGCATCTGGTTCTAACCCAAGGTTAGGGTTTGTTTTAGTTACTCCACCAACATGGCATTGACCACAAGATGCGTTGAATAGTCGTTTTCCTCTTTTAACCTGCTCAGGAGTTAGAATTACAGTTGAACCAGAAGAATCCAAAGGAACTGTACGTGTAGTTTCATCTAAATCGATTGCTATCGATCCAGTTGAACAAGAGATTACAGTGCAAAGTCCTAATATAAAATGCAATGGGGAAATTTGTTTTTTCATAAGTGTATTACTTAATGTTGAGTGATCCTAAAGAAAAATAGATCTTAATACTACATATATTAGAATAATATCTTTGATTTAAAATTTTAATAAAAATATCTTAATATTATAAGTGAGTTCCCTTTACATAGATTCGTTAGAGTTTTAATAAAACGTATTTACCAAAACTCTAAAAAACCCTAGTTTCTTGTTACTCTATCCGCTTGACTGACAAGGAATAATGCAGAGCCGATCGGGATAATTACTACAAATAAACCTAAAAGTAGACTGTTGATAAAAGCTGATAAAGATGGAGTCATTTTAATCCTCTTATTTGTATTACTAATTTCTTACCATATAGTATAGACTAGTTTTACTAGATTAATGACATTATCTAATGAAATTTTCCTTTGGATTGTATAGATTTTATTTTTTACAGATCAAAGTGGTCATAAGCCTTACATCATATCTCGTGTGAAGTGGTATTTTGATTAAGAAATTTAACAATAAAAATATTACTTTTATAACCTCTTGAGTAGAGAAGTAATCTTTTTGAAATCCATTAAAAAACAATTTTAATCTTGTAGATTGTTTGATCTAGATTAATAAAACTTGGACTGCAACTTTTTATAATATCTTTTTTCATTGCTATCTTCCGATTCTCATGAGGTAAAAGTTTACAATATTTTACAGCCAAGTTTAACTAATTATAATAGAACTAATGTTTTAATTCAATTTTTTTATTATAAATTATAAAGGGAAATATAACATGTCTGGATAGAATCTATTCCCTTCGATTAGCAGTGCTGCTGTAAAAGACATCCAAACGGTAATTAATACTGGTGCTGTAGATAAGTATTTTAAAAAATTGCTATCCATTATTTTATGTTTTTGTAAAAAAGTTTAATTTATCGTGGAGAAACAGTGATTTCGTCAGCAGAGGCTATAAGGTTTCCACTTGTGAATTCTTTGAATGCGGAGAAAGGCCATATAAATCCTGTTGTTACAAAGCTTAATGCAACAGGAACGTCAATAATGATTTCTTTCTCAGTAGGTTTGTCAGATGTTCTAGCCCATTGAACATAACTTCTACCAACCCAGCCTATCCAACCTGCTATGTAGATAAAGAATAAACCTGGAATAACAAATTCTCCACTATGGTTCCATCGGCCGTCAGTTATTAGATGAGGTAGCCCATCTGTACCACATAATAGACCGGCTTTACCATAACGATCAAAACGATTTTGTGTTTTCTCTATTTGTTTTTGTAATGCTAGAGCAGGAGGACTACCAGCTTCATATTTTTTTACTCTAGACTCTAATTTTTTTACACTTTGGTCTAGTCGGCGTTGAAATTCTTTTGATTCTTTACAAAGTTTTAACCCTGCTACATCTGCTTTTGCAGTTGTTGGAAGAATGAATAAATTCAGTATTAATAAAATCGAAATCCAGTTTTTCACGAATGCTCTCCTATAAATATTCACAATACAATCATACCATGATAATTTGAGAAGTTGTAAATTAAATAGAAGAGTAAATTAGGAAAATATTGTAGACACAGTTTTTGTCATGTGCTACTATATGATCGAAATGATTGAATTTATATACGGGATGTAGCGCAGTTTGGTAGCGCGCCTGCTTTGGGAGCAGGATGTCGCAGGTTCAAATCCTGTCATCCCGAATTTTGGATCTACCTTTTAAACTTATAAGTTTTTTGTTAGCTATTTCATTTTCCCTATCAAAAATTAGAACTTTAGAATAGACTTCAATAGCATCTTGTAGCATCTTTTTTTTCTCATACGCATACCCCAAATTATTTAGAGCGACTATATAGTTAGGACGTAACGATATAGCTTCTTTATAGTAGTAAATTGAAACATCAAATTGTTCACTTTCAAAGTAAGTAAATCCTATAGTGTTATACAAGTTAGAAAGACCTTCTATATCCTCTTTATTCCAGTTTTTTAGTGCTTTAGAAAATTGTAAAATTGCTTCATCAAAAAGTTTTTTAGAAAGGTATATAACTCCTATAGAATAATAATCTTCTGGTGTAGCACTACCAGAGCGAAGTTTTTTTTGTAATTCAGATAATTCCTTCTCTAGCTCTTTCTTTTTTAAGATTTGTCCTGATAAAAAAATGAAAAGAATGCTAAGAGATATGAATAAAATTAATAAATATATTATTGGTAATATGGAATTCATTTGTTTAGTTTGATAGTCAATTAATCTTTCTATTTATTTTCTACAGTTTATTTGTACAATTAGTTGACATAAATTCTATTATTGTATACGTTGTATATTAAGTAAATGCAAAAGGCCCCCATCGTCTAGAGGCCTAGGACATCTCCCTTTCACGGAGGTAACGGGGATTCGAATTCCCCTGGGGGTATATTACACTGTGTTTTTGAATTTTGCTCTTGTTTTTAAGGAGTTTTATATTTTTATGGGCTGCCCGGGGATCGAACCCGGAACAAATCGATTAAAAGCCGAGTACTCTACCATTGAGTTAGCAGCCCTATAAATACCAATAGAATACAAATATCATAATTAATTAATAAATACAAGATTTTATTACTAATAAGTGTATTTATATGCATATAATAACTCTAAAGTTTAGAATATCTGAATTTAGTACTGTGAGTGTCAAAACATATTTAAGAACGAAATATCCAGATAAAATTTTAGTGCGAGTATTTATTTCTTCGTTATATTTTGATACATTTTTTGTTGAAGCCTTATTTTTGTAAGTAATTTTGAGTATTTATTTAGATTTTTGTTCTAATTTATGTATTTACAAGATTTTTTACAAAGATTTATGTTAGAACAAACTTATTAGAATATACTATATATGTATCTATTATTTAGATGGTATCTATAAATAATCAAAGACATAGACACTAGTTTAATTACAGGGGAATCCATTATGTTTTTTAATCTTACGACTTTGCTTCAACTAGTTTCCCTTTTTCTTGTGATTACTGCAGGACCAGCTATTATTGTATTAATAGCTTTACGACGTGGTAATTTATAAGAATTAAGGTCTATTTCAATTTTTAGGCGAAGAATTAAAAATTAAATGACTCGCTTAAAAATTGGATATTTTTTAAATTCATAGACTATTTTTTTGTGTAAGAAAGAATCTCATTTAGATTGATTTCTTGTTTCTCACTTGAAAATTCATTATCTTTAGTGAGAAACAACATGCAATGACATTCTTTTCTTTCTCTCATGGGTACACAGGGACAATTCCAATAAGCAGAAGATACTTCAGCTGCTTTGTCGTCGTAGTGACGACAGGGACATAATGGCGCACCATATTCATCTTTGTGCCGAGCAAGTCCCTCAATAACCACAGCAGTAATGCTTAGATCGGAACAAAAGAAAGTGCCAGTTCTCTTTGCATAAGTTTCAGAAAAGTTTTGCATTGCTTGGAGACTGTCAGGGTAATTAAGGTTTGTCATATTAGTTTTTTATTCGTATTAATTTTGTTTCTAAAAGCAAGTTTTTCTTAATGTAAATATATTCTCAAGTATATTTCATATTAGTTTACTTTAGTACTAAAATAGTTAAAGATTCTAATACTTAGTTTAATGTACTAAAAAATTTAGTTTTTATAAACCTTACTCTATTGTCTTTAAATAAAGATTATGACTGCTGCTTACCTTCCATCTATACTTGTTCCTTTAATTGGCTTAGTTTTCCCTGGTTTAGTTATGGCTTTCGCGTTTATTTACATTGAACAAGATGAAGTAGGATAAAGTTTTTTACAAAATTGGAATAAATACTTAACAAAATATCCAATATTTTGTTAGTATTTATTCTAATTTTTCATTTTTAAGTAGCTTTTTATAGGGATGATCCTACTCCAGAATAAGACCCATAAAAGAATAAACCAACAACTGTTAAAGCTGCGATTCCTCCAACTGTAGCAATAAGCCAAAGGGGAATTCTACCAGTACTAGCCATCTACAATTACCTCCAAATTGGTAAATCTTAGAAAGTTTTTATTAAACTTAAGATAATAATAATTTTTATAACTGAATTCGCACAAAGTATGTTAGTTGAAGAAGTAACTAGAGAATAGTACTGCTAAAACGAAAATCAATAGTAATCCCCAAAATAGAGACGTGCGATTTAGTTCAACGGGTTGTTTGTTAGGGTTAGGTCCACTCATATTATCCTCCTATCGTTGAATAAATTGCATAGAGGTAATAGCACCAAGGAAAAATACAGTTGGAACAGCTAGTCCATGAATAGCTAACCATCTAAACGTAAAAATAGGATAAGCGATTGGTTGTTTAATTTTGCTCACGATGAAATCTCACTTATTTTTACAAACCTTTTGTTAAATCTTCTAACTCTTGTTTAGCACTGAATCTATCATTAACCAGAGGAACTTGTTGACGCTCCTGTGTGAAATATTCATTTGGTCTAGGCGTTCCGAATATATCGTACGCTAATCCTGTACTAACAAAAAGCCAACCAGCTACAAAAAGAGCAGGAATTGTTATGCTATGAATAATCCAGTAACGTATACTCGTGATTATATCAGAGAATGGGCGTTCCCCTGTTGAGCCTCCTGACATATAAGATACCTCCGAAAAGTTAAAAGTATGAGAGTTAAATTATTTATATTTTCTAAAAAAGATATGTAAGCCGATAAGGATACTAAAATTCTAAACAGGTTTTTAGTTACCTTAGTGACTTTTTACCTTTTAAATCAAATAATTTGATTAATAAAATTATTTGACATCTACATTATACCGAAGGTGTTTTCTCTTAATTAATAAGATTACAAATAAGTAAATTTTTAGTTGTAAAGTTTATAAATTATTGAGTATTCAAACGGATAAATATAGTTTCTATACATTATTAAATTTTTATCTATACTTATAGTAACTAAAAAAATCCTTAAAAGAACATTTTTATTTAAATACTTTTTAGAATTAAAGATCTATTTTATGTTTCAAGCGGGCAGAGGGAATCGAACCCTCATCATTAGCTTGGAAGGCTAAGGTTTTACCACTAAACTATGCCCGCTACGAATTTGTATTACACTTTAGTTTTTTTAACATTATAGATATAATACATTTCTTTAAGAAAGAATTCTACATTTTCAAACATTTTCTTAATCTTCTAAAGGTACATTTAAAAACAGTGATAAATTTACTGCTTCTTCCTCGATAAGTGATAGCAATAATGGTTCACCAACTCGTGTTAAAGGTATCTCTCTTTGATCCTTTGTACATAAATATATTTCTCTTTTAGGGTTTAGTCCCTCTTGAATAACCAGCTTAATTGATCTGATTTCTTTAAAAGAATAAGAAAGATATAGTTCACGCGTCTGTAGAGGAAAACCTAATCGAAAAATTTCTACAGATCCATTCGTTTTGTCGTACTTGTTATACCCTCCTCCAACGTTAAAGAGTATATTTAATAGTAAAAATAAACTTAACAACAAGCCGATAGCACCATAAAAAGTCATAACAATACCTTGAGGGATGAATTGTATGGAGTCGGTTTTCCCGAAAGGAAGTATCTGAAACTGAAAGTAGCTAGATAGACCTGTGGCAAAGAACCCAGACCCTCCCAGAAAGCTTATAAGTAACCATATATAATTGCTGATTCTTCTAGAACCTAAAATTAGATCATATCGAGTGAGTGTATTTCTTTTATTCATGGATGATTTCCTATATTTATTTTTATATTTAAAATGCTTAATTGATAATTAAAAAAACAAAAATAAAATAATTATCAATTAAGCATTTTAAAAATGATCCCTTATATCAATTTTATGTATGATAATCCTAGAAATAATCCTGCTGCTAGTCCAAAAGCACACGCTAATAAAATAAAATAACCTAGTAATATACTCATCTTTGATCTTTTTTCTAATTAGTTAATATTTAGTATATCTTATTGTTTGGGACTTTAGTTCCATGTATGAAATTTCTTAGTTAATTTTTTATACAAGGGGATAAAAAAAGAAAATTATTAGTTTATAATTCGATTGTTAATAAAAAATATAGATTTAATTATATAAACTTTTAAGTTATGTCTGATTTTATAAAACCATACAATGATGATCCTTTCGTAGGCAATTTAGCTACACCTATAAGTACTTCTAGTTTTACTCGAAATTTATTAAGCAATTTGCCAGCTTATCGAGTTGGTCTATCTCCCTTATTAAGAGGATTAGAGATAGGAGTTACTCATGGCTATTTTTTGGTTGGACCGTTTTATAAATTAGGGCCTTTACGTAATTCGGATATCGCCTTGTTATCTGGATTTTTCTCATCAATAGGTCTTATTTTCATAATGACGGCTTGTTTGGCAATCTATGGGGTTGTGTCATTTGAAGAAAGTGATAGTGGTGACCAATTGCAAACAGCTAAAGGATGGAGACAGTTCACATCTGGCTGGTTACTTGGCGCAATTGGAGGAGCTAGTTTTGCATATATTTTGATTACTAACTTAAGCTTCTTACAAACAGGAACGATCTAAATTTATAGAGAGATAATGTTATTATTATCTCTTTATTATTCATTCATTTCATGATAAGTAGCTACAGCTGATGGAGAAACTTGGTTTAAATATCTAAAGATCCAGTATTTAAAAACTGTGTCTAATAATACAGGAAACGTTGCTATAAACAGAAATATAAGATCTCTATTTTCAGGTAATCCAAAATGGCGTAGCCCATTTTCAAGTATTACTTCCCACCCATGTGTAGAGTGAAATCCAACAAATATATCTGTAAACAAAATAATTAGAAATGCTTTGGCTGTGTCACTTAATCCATAGATGAGTTCATTTACAAACGACTTTAAAACTGATATCTGGCGCTCACCTGTTATAACAAGATAGATAAACGTAAAGAAGCTTATTACATCAGATAATAAGTTCTTTATAGCATCTGTGCTCTCAGAAGAGTAATACTGGGCTAATTCAATAGCTTTATTTTTTATTTCTTTTTCTACCGCTTCTTGTGATAAATGTGGCAATTGTCCAATTAATATTTCGAAATGTATTTTTTCTTCGAATCTTTGTAGTTCACTGAATGCTCTTTCTTCTTGTGAAACGTTCAAAAATATTTCACTATTTTTTTCATTCCAAAAATAATCTATGAAAGGTGAAAAAATAAAGCTTCTTGATATTTGATTTACTAAAATTGGAGAAATTATTAATAGTAATAAATATTTAATTGAGGCAGATGTTTGATATCGAGACACTCGGAATTCTTCAATAATTTCAGATTCAGCATTTGGATCGAGCTCTTTTTTGAATTTTTCAAATGTTCTGGTTATGGATCTTGGTATTGGGCCTGTTTTTTCAAATGCTGATTGATTTAGACTATCTGAACGCCAGTTTTTCATCCTTTGTATAGTATTGCTAACCTTGTATTTTATTACAAATCAATTAATATAGAATCTTCTTTATTTTTATGAAAAAAGATTTTTATTTACTAAATTAATAACTTAGCGTTTTAAAGTTATTAATTTAGGATTATTTTATTCTAGATCTTTTCTACTTGGGTTTCTAGATGCATCATTAGACAAGAAACCAAAAGTAAAAAGAGATACGAAAAACGTCACTGTCGTGTATACAGCAATTTTTAGTGTGAACATTAATTTATCCCCAAAATGATATTTTTATATTATAAATATGATATGTAAAACAATTATATCCTTACTTTTTAATTAAAGTTAATTAGGGAAGAAAAATTTCACATATGTATTCATACGTCTAAAGTGCTTTTTCTTTTTCGTCGCTTAGCTCTTTTAACCGTCTTAAAATTCTACCAAAGTAGTCTTGCATATATCTTTCCAGGTTAGATACATCTGAGGAATCGAATGAGAACGTATCGTAGACTTCTTGCATATTTGCTGTCATATTTTCACCTGTTACAAGGACCTCAGCGAATGCTAGCCTATCAGATATATTTTTTCCCCATTCAAAGAAGCCAGTAAGTTTCTTCAAGAAGCGTAACAAGTACAAAGGTATTTTATTGACAACGGCTGATTGTCCAGATAGTCTCTCACAAAGTTCGATTATTTCATTTGAAGTCCATCCTTTGTTTCCTACCAAAGGAAAACTTTTTTTATCTGTCTTTTCTATACTAAGACTACGTAAAGCAAATTTTGCGACATCCTGTGTATCAATATATCCAACAGTACTACTTTCAGTAGTTGTCCATATAGGTTGCTTTTCCAAAATAGGTATTGCATATTGACTAATTAGTCCTTGAAAGAATCCTGCCAGATAAAAAATTGTGTAATTCAGGCCAGAGTTTGCCAAGTAAGCTTCCAATTTAAATTTTAGGTTAACAAGGGGAACAGACGCGTGATCCTTACTGTTCAATACCGAGAAGAAAACAAATTTTTGTATTCCTGCTATTTTTGATGCCTCTATAAGGGCAATTTTTCCATCTAAGTCAATTTGTTCAGCATTATATGGGTCTGATGGTCGGGCAGTAGATGCATCTATAACAGCTGTTACATCTTTTAGAGTTAGTGGGATTGTTTCTGGAAGACTTAGGTCTCCATATATTAATTGTGCGCCCCATTCTTTTAAAAAATACGCTTTTCTCAAGTTTCTTACAAAACATTTAACTTCATATCCTTCGTCGATAGCCCGTCTGACAATTTGGCGTCCTAATGTTCCAGTAGCTCCTATGATAAGTAAACTCATGTAATTTTATTTATATCCATTCTTTTTATAAAAAGTTTATCAGATAAAATGAACTATTCATATTATTGGAGTTTATAATGGGTAAAGAGGGACTTGAACCCTCACGATATAAATCGATACATTTTGAGTGTATTGTGTCTACCATTCCACCATTTACCCTGCTGTTATTATATCAGAAAAAATATTTTAGTAGAGTTTTTACTAGAATAAATAGGAGTTCAAGAAGTAGACTCAGGATTAGAAGAATTTAGTATTATAGTTTAGCCAAAATTTATTTATGTCAAATAAAATAAATCAAAATTCGTCTTCAAAAAGTTATGGGGATGCTGCCATAAAAGAATTTGTGGAACAACCTTATAAATATGGATTTAAAACAGATGTTGAAACTGAAGATTTTCCAAAGGGTATAGATGAAAATATCGTGGTTTTAATTTCTCAGAAAAAAAGTGAACCAAGCTTTATGAGAGAGTTTCGTTTAAGAGCATACAAGGCTTGGAAAAATATGTTGGCCCCGGAGTGGGCTTGTGTAGATTATGCATCTATAGACTATCAGAATATACTCTATTATTCAGTTCCTAAATCAAAAAAGAAACTCTCTGATTTAAACGAAGTAGATCAAGAAATTCTTGATACTTTTGAAAAGTTAGGAATACCTTTAACAGAACAAAAACGATTGACAAATGTTGCGGTGGATGCAATATTTGACAGTGTTTCTATAGGTACTACTTTCAGAGAAGAATTATCAAAAGTTGGAGTTGTCTTTTGTCCTATATCAGAAGCTTTAAAACATTATCCTGACTTAGTAAAAAAATATCTTGGTACAGTTGTTCCAATCGCCGATAACTATTTTGCAGCTTTAAATTCTGCTGTATTTACGGAAGGTTCATTTTGTTATATTCCTGAAAATGTTGTATGTCCATTAGATTTATCTACTTATTTTAGAATTAATAATGAAGAATCAGGTCAATTTGAAAGAACTTTGATAATAGCAGATAAGCATAGTAAAGTTAATTATTTGGAAGGGTGTACGGCTCCTAAATTTGATAAAAATCAGCTCCATGCAGCAGTAGTTGAGTTAGTAGCTTTAGAAAAATCTCAGATTAAGTATTCAACAGTTCAAAATTGGTATTCAGGAGATTCAAACGGTTTGGGGGGAATTTATAATTTTGTCACTAAACGAGGTTTGTGTGCGGGGGAAGGATCTAAAATTTCTTGGACTCAGGTTGAGACAGGTTCTTCTATTACTTGGAAGTATCCTAGTTGTGTTCTAGTTGGTGATAATTCATCGGGTGAGTTTTATTCGGTGGCTTTGACAAATAATTATCAACAAGCAGATACTGGGACAAAAATGATTCACATTGGTAAATACACAAAAAGTCGCATTGTTTCTAAAGGTATTTCTGCTGGAAATTCAAAAAACACGTATAGGGGTCAAGTTAAAATTATGTCCAAGTCATCGGGTAGTGTGAATAATTCTCAATGTGATTCGATGTTAATTGGTGGGAAATCACAGGCTAATACGTTTCCATATATTCAGGTCAATAATTCGACAAGTAAAGTAGAGCATGAGGCTTCTACATCAAAAATAGAGGAAGAACAGTTATTCTATTTTTTGCAAAGGGGGATAGATATTGAATCTGCTGTTGGCTTGTTAATAAGTGGGTTTTGTAAAGAAGTTTTTGCTGAGTTACCAATGGAATTCGCTTTGGAAGCCGATCGTCTACTAAGTCTCAAATTAGAAGGGAGTGTTGGTTAATTTTATGAATATGAAAAAGTCTGCTGTTTTAGAAATAAAAAATTTACATGCAAATATAGGTACAACTTCGATTTTAAAAGGGATTAATTTGGTTATTAATTATGGAGAAGTTCACGCCATAATGGGGAAAAATGGATCTGGTAAAAGCACTTTAGCTAAAGTAATTGCGGGGCATCCAGCATATTCTGTCATAGAAGGTGATATATTGTTTGACGGTAATTCTATACTTTCTTTACCTCCTGAGGAGAGAGCACAGAACGGAATTTTTTTGGGATTTCAATATCCAATAGAGATTCCAGGAGTAAGCAATATTGACTTTTTACGATTAGCTTATAATTTTAGGCAAAAAGCAAAAGGGCTTAGTGAACTTGATCCATTGGAATTTTTTGAATTTATACACTCAAAGTTGAATTTAGTCGGCATGGATGGGAGTTTTTTGACTAGAAATGTTAATGAAGGATTTTCTGGAGGGGAGAAGAAGAGAAATGAAATACTCCAAATGGCAATTTTGGATACGAAATTATCGGTTTTAGACGAAACAGACTCAGGATTGGATATTGATTCTCTAAAAATTGTTGGAACTGGAGTTAATAGTTTGATGAGTCAATCAAATTCAGTTATACTAATAACACATTATCAGCGTCTTTTAGATTACATAAAGCCAGATTTCATTCATATAATGCAAGATGGCCACATTGTTAAAACAGGGAAAAAGGACTTGGCTTTAGAATTGGAAAAGAAAGGATATGATTGGATAACAGAGAAAAATCCATATTAAAATATGGATTCTTCTTTTTTTTACATTAGATTAAGAGGCAAAACCTTGTTTTACATCAGCTATTGAACCTTTTAATAAATCTTCTGCTTCTTTAGTAAAATCTTTTGAGGATTTTACTAGTTGAGCATATTGAGGTTTTGAATTTCTCAAGTTTGTTCGAAGGTTTTCGATGAAAGTTTTTACTTGATTTACAGGGATATCATCAAGGAATCCATTGATACCTGTGTAAATGATAGCTACTTGTTCTTCTACAGGAATAGGTGAATTTTGAGCTTGTTTTAGGATCTCACGTAATCTTTGACCACGAGCTAATTGATTTCTTGTAGCTTGGTCTAGGTCAGAAGCAAATTGAGAGAATGCTTCTAATTCAGCGAACTGAGCTAATTCAAGTTTAAGTTTACCAGCAACTTTTTTCATTGCTTTTATTTGAGCTGCAGATCCTACACGAGATACAGAGATACCAACGTTTATGGCTGGTCTGATACCTGCGTTGAATAAATCCCCTGATAGGAAAATTTGACCATCTGTGATTGAGATCACATTTGTTGGAATATATGCTGACACATCTCCAGCTTGAGTTTCGATAATCGGTAAGGCAGTCATACTGCCGCTACCTAGTTTGTCACTAAGTTTAGCTGCTCTTTCTAATAGTCTAGAATGTAGATAGAAAACGTCACCAGGATAAGCTTCTCGACCTGGTGGGCGTCTTAATAGTAAAGACATTTGTCTGTATGCAGCAGCTTGTTTTGATAAATCATCATAGATAACAAGTGTTGCTTGGCCTTGGTACATAAAATATTCAGCGATAGCTGCCCCAGTATAAGGAGCTATGTATTGTAATGTAGCTGGGTCATCGGCACAAGCGGAAACAATCACTGTGTAATCCAATGCACCTCGTTCTTCAAGAGCTGTTACTACTGACGAAATAGAAGCAGCTCTTTGACCTATAGCAACATAAACACAAATAACATTTTCAGATTTTTGGTTTATTATTGTATCGATAGCTACGGATGTTTTTCCAGTTTGTCGATCTCCAATAATAAGTTCTCTTTGACCTCGTCCAATTGGGATCATTGAGTCTATTGCAGTAATTCCTGTTTGGATTGGTTCGCATACTGATTTACGAGAAATAATACCTGGCGCAACAGATTCAATTAGACGAGTTTCTGTAGCAGAAATATCTCCTTTCCCATCCACTGGACGTCCAAGAGCATCTACAACTCTTCCTAAATATCCTTTTCCTACTCGAATTTGGGCGATTTTACCAGTAGCTTTTACAGAACTTCCTTCTAAGATATCTCTACCTTCTCCCATAATAACTACACCAACGTTATCGCTTTCAAGGTTTAGAGCGATACCAATTGTTTTATCTTCGAACTCTAAAAGTTCACCTGCCATTACTTGATTTAAGCCATATACACGTGCTATACCGTCTCCAATTTGTAAAACTGTACCGACGTTTGTTACTTGAACTCCTGTATCGTATTTTTCAATTTGTTGGCGTATAATGCTGCTAATTTCGTCAGGTCTAATGTTTACCATACTAGTTTTGATTAATGTTAGTATTAATATAAAATCGAATTATTAATTATAGAACAGAAGCACCTAGATAAGATGATAGTTCTCGTAGTTGGCCCTGTAGGCTTGTATCTATTATTTTTGAGCCTACCTGAATAACGAAGCCTCCAATTAAATTAGGATTAACATTTAAATCTAATTTAATTTGGTCAATTCCAGTCATTTTTTTCAGTTTTGAGATTAATGCTTCTTGTTGTGACGAATTCAAAGCTATGGAAGATGTGACTTTCACAGTTTCAATAGAAGCAGCTTTATAGGCTAACTCTAATGCTTTTTCTACGATTGCGTCCAGATAAGAAATACGACCACGGTTACAAAGCACTAACAGAAAATTTAATGTTCTGTTTTCAATTTTGCCACGAAATAAAGATTCAATAACACTTTTTTTCTTATCAGAGTTAATTAAAGGATTTGATAAAAGTGTTTTTAATTCTTCAGATCCAGAAATAGCAGACGTTAAGATATTTAAGTCATTTATTACGTTTTCTAGAGAACTTTTATTGAATAGATCAAGAAAAGCTTCTGCATATGGTTGTGCGATTTTTACGTTTTTGGAGCTCATATCTGGCCTCCTAGTTGAGAAATATTTGCATCTATAAGTTTAGATTGTACTCCAGGAGTCATAAAATCTTGAAGTTGAGATGTAACTCTCTTTAAGGCTAGGTTAGTGATGTGCTGCTGTATTTGTTTTTTTATCTGTACTTCAGCTTTTTCTATACTACTTTTACCGCTATTGGTTAGTCTTTCTATATCTAACTTACCTTGAGCTAAGATTGTCTCTTTAACTTTCCTAGCAGTAGCTTCAGCTTCTTTTTTTATCTGCTCTATGACTATTTTCGCTTGATTCATCTGCTTCTCAGATTCAGCAAGTCTTGAACTAGCTTGTTGTAATCTTTCTTCAGCTTCTTGGATTGCTTCAGTAATTTTTTGTTGTCTTACTTCTAAAGCAGATGTCAGAAAACTGCGTCCTAAATAAAAAACACCAGAGGCCAATATGATTATGTTAATAACGTTAGCTTCTAGTATGTTCGAGTTAAATCCAAACCCCTTTATTGAGGCAGAGGTTTCAGCTTCTCCAATAAAGCTAATTAGTAGAAAATTTCCAATAATATCCATAATTCTAGACTACGTAATGATTTGTTGTAGATAATAAACTTTTAGGAGACAAGCTGTTTGCTTATAAGTTTATTTTTTATTTGTTCACTTAGAGTATTGACTTGTTCTTCTAAAGCTTTTAATGCTTTTTCTTTTTGGGAATTAAGTTGGTTAGTGGCTTCTGTAACTAGTTGCTCTGTATCCTTTTGGGCTTGTTTAATTTCCAGGGCGACTATTTCTTGGGCCCCTTTTTGAGCTGATGCTATTATACTTTGGGCTTCTCTTCGTTCCTGAGCTAAATCTAACTCATATTGTTTTGTAATACTTTCAGCTTTCATAAGCATTTCGGATGCTTCTGTCAGTTGTTTACGTATAGATTCATCTCGTTCATCTAATACTTGACCTATTGGCTTATAAAATATAAGGTTAAGTACTACCATTAATAGAAGTATTTGGAGTGCCATAATTGGCAAAGTAGCGTTAAAATCAAACAAGCCACCTTCTGATTCTGTACTAACTGATTGTAAAGCTAACGAGAATAAGGAATTTGTCATTGTTGTTATGTTTTCTAATAGACCCTTAAAAAAATATTTTAGTCATTTACTTAACTACGAAAGGTAGTTAAGTTTACTAAAAAATATGTTACTTGTAATGTATGATTATGCAGTGAATGGGTTAGCAAATAGAAGTGCTAAAGCAACTACTAGACCGTAAATTGTTAAGGATTCCATGAACGCTAGGGATAAAAGAAGTGTACCACGGATTCTACCTTCTGCTTCAGGTTGGCGAGCGATCCCTTCTACAGCTTGAGCTGCTGCAGAACCTTGACCAATACCAGGACCGATTGCAGCTAAACCTACAGCAAGACCAGAAGCAACTACAGACGCAGCAGATACGATTGGGTTCATAATTATAATAGTTATAGATAAGTTGATTATTTTATTAAAATATTTTAGATTCTTTTTTTAGGAGTTAGTAATATTTTACAATAATTGAAAAATCACTGAATGGTTTAAAACATTTAGTGGTGACCATGTTCTTCTACTGCTTCGCCTATATATGCAGCAGACAGAGTTGAGAAAATTAAAGCTTGTACAGAGCTAGCGAATAACCCAAGTGTCATAACCGGTAGAGGTATGAAGATAGGTACAAGAAGAGCAAATACTGAAACAACTAGTTCATCGGCTAGAATGTTTCCGAAAAGACGGAAACTTAACGATAAAGGTTTTGTGAAATCCTCTAAAACATTAATAGGTAAAAGTATTGGGGTAGGTTGTACATATCTTCCAAAGTAATTTAATCCTTTTTTACTTATCCCACCGTAAAAATAAGATAAAGACGTCAATAAAGCTAGTGCAACCGTAGTATTAATGTCATTTGTTGGAGCAGCTAGTTCTCCATTAGGAAGATGAATTAGTTTAAGAGGGATAAGTGCCCCTGACCAGTTTGAAACAAATATGAACAGGAAAACTGTGCTTACGTATGGTACCCACGGTCTATAATTGTGTTCTCCAATCTGATTTTTTGCTATATCTTGGAGAAATTCATATGCATATTCCATGAAGTTTTGAATTCCTTGAGGAACTTTCTTAAGATTTCGTGTTCCAACTATTGCAAATGTTAACAACACAAAGATTACGAACCAAGACATCAGTATCGTCTGTCCATGAATTTTTAATCCTAAGACTTCCCAATATAAGTGTGTTCCAACTTCGATTTCTGCTAGCACATAAGAACTGATAAAACTATAAAAATTTTCTTGATACATAATCGGGTAGAATTTTTATAAGGTGTCTATAAATTTAAGTGTGAATAATTTAAATATCCTCCACACATAAATTATACCTTTGAATGTTAGATCCATATAAATCTAAAAACAGATACATTGAGATCTCTCTGCTAAGGAAGATTGATTTAAAGAATAAACCAAAATTCCTCTAATGAGATAGATATGAAAATTTTTTTACTTTGATTTTTTTTTACAAAGGATTAGTTTTTTAATGTAAAAGTAATAGCTTAATAGGTTTTTATTTTTTTATCATTTTTCCAACTTCTTCACTGAAGTTTTCTTGGCGTTTTTGAAGTCCTTCTCCTAGTACGAAGCGTTCGAAACGTCTAACTTGTATATTTTCTCCCAATTTCGCTATATTTTGTTTGATTAACTCATCAATAGTAATCGTTGAATCACGTATAAAGAATTGGTCTAATAATGTTAATTCTTTTAATCGTTTTTGAATTCTTCCTTCAACAATTTTCTCTTTTATATCAGCTGGTTTTTTAGCTAAATCATCTTTGGAAGATTCGATTTCTTTCTCTTTAGTTATTACATCGATAGGGATATGCTGAAGGCTTATGTATTCTACTGAGGGTGATGCTGCTATTTGCATTGCGATGTTTTTTGCTAACTCCTGAAATTCAGGTCTTCTAGCAACGAAGTCTGTTTCACAATTAACTTCTATTATGACTCCTAACTTCCCTCCCATATGAATATACGAATCTATTAGACCTTCCGTTGCGATTCGACTAGATTTTTTATTAGCAGATGCTAGGCCTTTTTGTCTCAATGTTTCCATAGCTTTCTCCATGTCGCCATTGGAATCTTGTAAGGCTTTTTTACAATCCATCATTCCTGCTGAAGTTTTTTCTCGTAGTTCTTTAACAACTTGTGCAGATATTTCAATTCCCATAATTTTTCCCCGAATATTAAAAATTTCTAATAAGGTTATTGGCTGTTTAGCCTAGACCTTTTTACTTGCTATAGGATACTAGTTCTTTGACACTTAGGCTTAAATTCTTTAGAGATTTGGATCATTAAAAATGATTGTCTATCAATCTTTTTCCCATTATAGGAATTTTAGTATCTAACCATTGAATTTTTAGTAATAGTTTCTTACTAATTTTTTCTAATAAGCTCATAAGTGCAAGTCTTATTATAGGAAGTCAAAAGACTGTGATTTTTTCTATATTTACTATATTTGGTAGTTAAGATTATTTGATGGACTTGACTAAAATTTTTTAGTAGAACTTAGACTAGACTAATTCTTGTAACTGATCCTCTTCGGATTTAACATTCCCATTATTTCCTTCGTATATGGAGTCAGCTAACTTTCCTAAAATTAGTTTTATAGAACGTATAGCATCATCATTTGCTGGAATTGGAATATCCGTTAGATCAGGGTCACAGTTAGTATCTAAGATTGAAATAACTGGTATTTTTAATTTAATACATTCTTGAATAGCTGTGCTTTCTCTTTTTTGATCTACTATGACTACTAAATCAGGTAGACGTTTCATATTTTTTATTCCATTTAAATTTTTACGTAGCTTTTCCATTTCTCTTCTTATGGATGCTGCTTCTTTTTTAGGCAAATGATCTAAGTAACCACTTTCTTCTTTTTGTTCTAGATCTTTCAATCTTTCAACTCTAGTCTTTATTGTAAACCAGTTGGTTAAGATTCCTCCTAGCCATCGTTGATTAATGTAGTATGCACCGCATCGTTCAGCTTCTTGACATATGACACTTGCCGCTTGTCTTTTTGTTCCAACGAAAAGAAATTTTTTACCTTCTTGAGATGCTTTTCGAACAAATTCACACGCACTGGTTAATAATTGAGAAGTTTGAACAAGATCAATAATGTGGATTCCATTTCTTTCTGCATAGATATATGGAAACATCTTCGGATTCCAACGTCTAGCTTGATGGCCAAAATGAACACCAGCTTCTAGTAATTCTGCTAAAGTGACAACCGCCATGATGAAAACTCCTCTTTATTTAAGTTAGGTTGTATAAGATATAGATGATATTTTTATCTCGATGCAAGTTTTAGTTTGTAATATCCTCAGACATTGCTATATTAGTCTCACTGTCACTAAAAGAGTAATTTCGAGCAACCTTGTCGTCAAGGACTAATGAATTAAAATGCAGTTTATTTTCCGTCTCACGTGAAACATTTTCATACAGATTAACATTAGATAGTTTCACTACCTGACTGTTACTTGAATTTTCGCTGTAGGAATTAAAACCTGTTCCTGCTGGTATAAGCCTACCTATAATTACATTTTCTTTTAACCCTCGTAACCAGTCTGCTTTACCCTCTATAGCTGCTTCAGTCAGAACTCGAGTTGTTTCTTGGAAACTGGCAGCTGAAATAAAGCTATCAGTATTTAAAGAAGACTTCGTAATACCTAATAGTACAGGAGAATAGGTAGCTGGAAGCCCTTTTGTTAATAACATAGCTTCATTAATATTTTCTATTTGTTGTAGCTCTACGAGTTCTCCTGGTAAAAGAGTTGTATCTCCACCATCTTCAACTCTCACTTTAGAAGTCATTTGTCGAACTATGACTTCGATGTGTTTATCTGAAATATCTACGTTTTGAGATTGGTAAACATTTTGAACTTCATTTACTAGGTAAATTTGAACTTTTTGCAAACTCAATTTAGCAGCTTCATATAAGCTTAAAATATTTTTGTAAAAATTAAAGAATATTCCTAGCATTTCATGAGGGTTGGGGGCTCCATCAGTCAGTGAGTCTCCAAGAGACACACAATCCCCATTAGAAACAATAAACTTTTGTGAAGACTGCAGAGTATACTCACTAATATGACCATTAGTTTCAGTAATTTTTATTGTATTGGTGTCATCTGAATTGTAATAAAGTTTAAGTCGACCAGGTTTTTGAGCTAATCTACAGGGTTCTTTAGGTTTTCTAGCTTCTAAAATTTCTTCAATTCTTGGTAAACCTTGTACAATATCTCCAGTTTTAGACCGTTCAAATACGAGAATAGCTAAAAGATCTCCAGTTTGTATTAGATCTAAGTTATTTACTTGTAAAATTGCACCTGATGAGACTAAATACGGCCGACCGGACCTAATCGTTATTGTTTCATCACTGAGTTCAATTATCTGTCCTGAGTCGGGGGCCATGACATTTTCGGCAATTTGATCTCCATATCTAATTAGATCATTTTTTGAAACTTGAAATGTCTTTCCTGGAATTGAAATTATTTTTTTGTGGCCATCTGTTAATATTAGAATATTTCGTATGGACTTGTTATTACTATAAATGGATCTTACTTGTCCTGAAGATTTACATAAAAGTTTAGTCTGAGCTACTGTTGTACCTGCAGTGATTTTATCTCCATCTTTGACCGTAAATTCACTACGTGTAAATCCTGTATGTGTTTCTCCAAAATTATCTTTTCTGATTGATAAAGATTCTAAGACTATTAATTTAAGTTGGCAATATTCCTCATTTGCACATGGTATAAATTCTAAATCTGCGGATAAATGTGGCAGATCTGAAAGAATGTTTAAAATTAAATAGGTTTTCAAAAGATTAACTGGACCACATGATTTTATTTTTTCACCATCTTTAACAAGTATTCTTTGGACTACATCAATATGTAAACTTGTGTGTGTGTCGTTTGTTAGAGTTTGATTAAAGTGATGTTGACTTTGTGTAACTGGGTAAATATTCACAGGGCGAATTAGAAGAAATTTAGACGAGTCTCGTTCTATCAGTTCTATAAAAGATAGTGATGGTACCTTAAATCCTTTGTACACTTCTTCATTTGTGTGAAAAATTCTAGGTTCAAATGCAAAGGCATGTGTTTCTGTTATGTGATGTATGTATCCAGGTTTAATCGTAATCTCTTTAACTATTCCATTCTCTTCATTGATCGAGACAATTCCAGAGTTTAAACTAAAAAGTTCTTTGATAAGTTCTTGGTTCTCTTTTACTGTTTCACCGTTGGTAACCATCAGTAAAGATGCATCTTTGTTTACTTCATGTGTTTCTTCTGGTATCCAGTAAAGTGTTAAGTCTTCAACTACTTCGTAGCCTCTCTTATGCTTTGTTATTTTACATCCTTCGGGATTAGAGTATTTAATAAAACCTCCTGTAGATGTAAGATAGGAATTATCTACTAATTCAGCTATCGTTTGGGAATTAGTAAGCTTATTCCCAGGTGAGCAATGCATTACAAATTTTTTTCCATTCTCTAGTTCAAGAAAATAAGGGCTTTCAGGATTTGTAGTTTCTTTATCTATTCGTATAAATGAGTTTTCAATACATGTTGAAGCAGTAATAATTTGGATTTCATCAGGGATCGATTCGCATAAGCGAACTGTACCTCCATGATCACTAATAATTTCTGTCGTTGCCAAAACTTCATTTGTTTTTATGAACTGATCATGCTCTACACATATTTCCGCATTCATTGGAACATTATAAACATCACCTGCGAGAATCCAGATTAAACCGCCTTGAGATGTTGTTAGCGTGATATTTCCCTGTCTATCAATTTTTTCTTCAACAGAAAGGTCGGAAAAATAAACTTCTCCTGAAATATCCGTAGGTAAATCTTTAGTTACCTTCTCGGTTATCAAGTTTCCGCGAGAACTAATCTCTCCAATTACTTGATTCATCTGAAACTCAGTATTATCACTTATAAATAGGACTGTTCCTTGCTTCAGTTCTAATTTCGATTTTTTAGCTTCATAGTTGTAAAGGTCTATTTTTATACTTTCCTCAAGTATTAATGCTTCTTCACCATGTCGTGTTCTTGTAGATCGGGCTCGTATAGATTGTGGAAATCTTAAAACTCCATTAAAAGGGGCTCGAATTTGTTCCGCTAGTTCGCCAGTGAAAACTCCTCCTGTATGAAAAGTTCTCATAGTTAATTGTGTTCCAGGTTCTCCAATAGACTGTGCGGCAATTATACCTACCGCTTCCCCTAGGTCTACTAGTGACCCATGGGCTAGACTCCAACCATAGCAGAATTGACAGACAGATCTAGAAGATTCGCAGGTTAAAGGTGACCGAACTAAGACAGATTTTATTCCAGAAAGAGAAATTTGTTTAGAGATAATAGAATCGAGATCTTGATTTATGTGGGCCAATATGTCAGAACTATCAGGAATATACAGAGTTTCAAACAATACCCTACCAAGGAGACGGCTTTCCAGATCAATCAAGATTTTATTTTTATCCATCATGTCTTTTAAAATAATTCCTCGATTAGTTCCACAATCGACCTCTCTAATGATAATATCTTGGGCCACATCTACAAGACGTCTAGTAAGGTATCCAGAATCGGCTGTTCTAAGAGCTGTGTCAACTAACCCTTTTCTTGCACCATAGCAAGAGATAACATATTCTGTTACAGTTAAACCTTCTCTAAAATTACTTTTTATTGGTAAGTCGATGATTTGACCATGGGGATCAGACATTAATCCTCTCATTCCTACTAGTTGCTTTACTTGAGAAATGTTTCCTCTAGCACCAGAAAATGCCATTATGTATACTGGGTTAAGAGGATCAGTATTTTTAAAATATTTAATTACTTCATCTTTTAGGGATTCACTTGCATTGTTCCAAGTGTCAATTACTTTTTGGAATCTTTCAACAGCAGTGATTTCACCTCGCCCATATCTTTGTTCAGTAAATTTAATTTCTTCATTTGTTTTCGAAAGTAAGTCTCTTTTAGTTGGTGGGACTCTTAAATCTTCGACACTTAAAGAAATTCCAGCTTTTGTGGCGTAGTGAAATCCTAATTCTTTTAGCCTATCTGCCATATAGGAAGCTCTCCCGGTACCATAATTGCTAAAAGCCCAAGCCATGAGTTTTTTTAACTCTTTTTTGTCAATTATTTTATTAGTGAATTTTGGTTTAGGTGGTAAGAACAGATATTTTTCTTTCATCTTTATACTCATGAGAATTTGTATATGCTTAGCTAGAAAACGTTAAAGAATCTTGTAAGATTTTGTTTAAAAGTATTCTTCCCGGAGTAGTTAAAATATATTGAACTAAGATTTCGTTAGTCACATCTTTTCGAATAATTCTGTTTGAGAATATTTCTAATTTGGAGGTTGTTTCGCAGTCCACCGTTTTTATTACTTCAGAATCGTCATCCACGTGATTATTGAACCGAACCCATATGTACGCATGAAGTGGTATTATTTTTTGTTCGTAGGCCATTAAGCAATCTTCTATGTTAGAAAAATAACGAGGATAAATTGTTTGTTGAGATGGGTTATGTGCAGTTAAATAATAACAACCTAAAACCATATCTTGGCTTGGCATAATAATGGGTTCACCAGTTGCAGGAGATAAAAAGTTATACGGAGCAAGCATTAGAAGTCTTGCTTCAGCTTGCGCCTCTAAAGAAAGAGGTATATGAACAGCCATTTGGTCACCGTCAAAATCGGCATTAAATGCCGGACACACTAGGGGGTGTAGTTTAATTGCTCTACCCTCGACTAAAAGTGGTTCAAAAGCTTGGATTCCTAATCTGTGAAGAGTCGGTGCTCGGTTTAGAAGAACAGGATGCCCCTGAATGACTTCCTCTAAAACGTTCCATATTAATCCATCATTTTTCTGAATTATTTTTTTTGCCGCTTTAATATTGTTTACTACGCCTCGTTGGATTAGTCTATGGATAACAAAAGGTTGAAATAACTCCAAAGCCATCTCTCTGGGGAGTCCACATTGATTCAACTGTAAATGTGGGCCTACTACAATGACTGATCGACCCGAGTAATCAACTCTTTTGCCGAGTAAATTTTGTCTAAATCTACCTTGTTTTCCTTCAATGATGTCTGATAAGGATTTTAAAGGTCTGTTGTTAGCACCTACGACAACTCGTCCTCTCCTACCATTGTCAATTAATGCATCTACGGATTCTTGTAACATTCGTTTTTCATTTCGAATAATAATCTCAGGAGCAAGAATCTCTTGGAGCCGTCTCAGTCGATTATTTCTATTTATAACTCGTCTATAAAGATCGTTTAGATCTGATGTTGCAAATCTTCCTCCGTCTAATTGCACCATGGGTCTTAAATCAGGAGGTATTATAGGAAGTATTGTTAAAACCATCCAAGATGGATCAGACCTAGTTGCAATAAAATTATCTAAAACTCTTAATCGTTTAATAGCTTTGTCTTTTTTGGTACCTTTTGTAGATAATACTTCTTCACGTAAACTTTCCGCTTCAACTTCTAGATCAATGTCTTTTAGAAGCTTTTGTATTGCTTCTGCTCCAATACCAACTTCCACCCCATATAATTCAGAATCTTCTTGATATAATTGGTCTTCAATTTCTATCCACTCATCTTCGCTGAGTAATTTTTTATAATGAAGACTATGACAGTTACCTGGTCTGGTTACAACATACGAATTAAAATACACTATTTGTTCAACATCTTTTAAAGGAATATCTAGCAAAAGTGAAATATAACTTGGAGACCCCTTTAAATACCAGACGTGAGTTACTGGTGCGGCCAATTCGACATAACCCATTCTGTGTCGTCTAACTCTAGCTTCAGCAACTTCAACCCCACATCGCTCACATATAATCCCTTTATACCTAACTCTTTTATATTTTCCACAGTGGCATTCCCAATCTTTTACCGGTCCAAATATCCTTTCGCAGAATAAACCGTCCATTTCGGGTTTTAGAGTTCGGTAATTTATAGTTTCTGGTTTTGTTACTTCTCCTACAACTTCCCCGTTAGGTAGGATTCGCTCACCCCATTTTCTTATTCTTTCGGGCGATGCGAGATTAATTTTAACATAGTCAAAATACTGTTCTAACTTCGGCATAAGAAATATTTTGGATAATGATTTTTAAGTAACAATAGGTTTAAAACTACAGAAATGAATTTTCTAGATTATCACGAAGTATAGATTCGTAAACAGGACGAGAATTATTACGTCTTATGGTTGAGTTCGACATTAAGTCGACTTCTATACCACGAGTCTGTCCGTCTGGTAGATTTTCAATCTTATATGCTCCTATGTCTAGACCAAGAGACTGTAACTCACGCATAAGAACTTTAAATGATTCTGGAGTTCCGGGTCTAGGAATGGGTTTTCCTTTAACAATTGCATTCAATGTTTCATTTCGTCCTTGCATATCGTCCGATTTTACTGTTAAAAGTTCTTGTAGAGTATAAGAAGCTCCAAAAGCTTCGAGAGCCCAGACTTCCATTTCTCCTAATCGTTGACCACCATGTTGAGCTTTTCCACCTAAAGGTTGCTGAGTCACTAAAGAGTACGGTCCTGTAGACCTAGCGTGAATTTTATCATCTACTAAATGGACTAGTTTTAACATGTATGATATGCCTACTGTCACTGGATTATCAAATTTTTCACCTGTCCTGCCATCAAAAATGTTCATTTTTCCAGGATGACGAAGATCGAATAGCCATTCTTTATTGGTTGATATTTTGGCTTTCATTAGTGCGTCATTAACTAAAATTCGTGAAGCCTCAGCTCCATACATTTCGTCAAAAGGAATAATTTTAAATCTCTTATTTAAAGTTTCCGCAGCTAGACCAAGTAAACATTCAAATATTTGTCCAACGTTCATTCGGGAAGGAACTCCCAAGGGATTTAAAACAATGTCTACAGGCGTACCATCAGGTAAATATGGCATATCTTGACGGGGTAAAATTTTAGAGATAATCCCTTTATTCCCATGTCTACCTGCCATTTTATCTCCAACTTGAATTTTTCTGCTCTGGGCAACATAGACGCGAATAACAATATTTGCTCCTGTAGGCAATTCATCGCCTTTTTCCCTTGTAAAAATTCGAACATCCAAAATGCGACCTCTACCTCCATTTGGAACTCTTAGTGAACTATCCCTGACATCTCTAGTTTTTTCTCCAAAAATTGCACGAAGTAATTTGCCCTCTGGAGGTTGATCGGATTCTCCTTTCGGAGTAACTTTTCCAATCAAAATATCACCAGATTCTACCCATGATCCTATTAAGATGATCCCGTTATTATCAAGTTTTCTTAAAGAATAATCACTTACATTTGGAATCTCACGCGTTATCTCTTCTGAACCAAGCTTAGTTTGTCTTGCTTCTATTTCGTATTTCTCTATATGAACAGATGTATAGACATCGTTATAAACGAGTCTTTCACTGATTAAAAAAGCATCTTCATAGTTATAACCTTCCCAAGGTAAATATGCAACTAAGATGTTTTGTCCTAAGGCTAGTTCTCCGCCTTCAGTTGCAGCCCCATCAGCTATAACTTGTCCAGAAATGACATTCTCACCCAACCAGACGAGTGGTCTTTGGTTAACACAAGTATCTTGATTAGACCTTTGATACTTTTGTAGGTAATATAAAATCTCTTTACCTTCCAAATCTACTACACAAATTCTATCTGCAGAAACGTAAGTAACTTTTCCATTGGAAATGCTCACAGTAACCATACCAGAATCTCGGGCAGCTTGAGCTTCTAACCCTGTACCTATAAGTGGACTTTCAGGATACAATAAAGGTACAGCTTGCCTTTGCATATTAGACCCCATTAAAGCTCTATTGGCATCATCATGCTCAAGGAATGGTATTAACGAAGTTGCAATTGAAATCACTTGAATTGGGGATACAGCTTTGTAATCTACTTGAGTTGTAGATGCTGTTGTGAATTCTTGCCTATACCGGACAGGTATAGTATCTTTTCGCAAAAAACCTTCGGAATCTACTGAAATATCACCTGGGGCAATTCGGAAATCATCTTCTTGATCTGCCGTTAAATAAGTTGCATTAGTTTCTAGAACTATTTTTCCCTCAGAAACTTTATAAAATGGGGTTTCTATAAATCCATAAGAATTAATCCTAGCATGTGTAGCTAAGACACCGATTAAACCTGCGTTAGGTCCTTCTGGTGTTTCAATTGGGCAAATTCTACCGTAATGACTTGGATGAATATCCCTGACAGCGAACCCAGCCCTATCTCGACTTAAGCCACCAGGACCTAATGCACTAACACGTCGTTTGTGTGTTAATTCAGCTAAAGGATTAGTCTGATCCATAAATTGAGAGAGTTGGCTTGAACCAAAAAATTCTCTAATTGAAGCTATGATAGGTTTTGGATTTACTAAAGTATTTGGTGTTAAAGAATTAATATCACAAATCGTCATCCTTTCCCTAATGATTCGTTCTAATCTATTCAGTCCAATTCTAACCTGATTTTGCAATAGTTCTCCGACAGAGCGAACTCTACGATTACCTAAGTGATCGATGTCATCTGTCTCTCCAATATCAAATTTTAAGTTTATTAAATAATCTATAGCTGCAAGAGTATCTTGGGGTGTAAGAACTCGAATGTTTTCGGGGATGCTTAAACTTAATTTTTTATTCAATTTATAACGACCAACTTTCCCAAGGTCGTATCTTTTAGGATCAAAAAATCTCGAGTAAAGTATCTGCTGACCACCATTTACCGTAGATGGTTCACCAGGTCGAAGCTTTGTATACATTTGTATAAGGGCTTCCTCAGTGGTATAGTTTCCCTCTACCCTAAATGTTTTTTTTAAATACTCTGGGTGTCTTAAACCGTTATAAATATCATTATCACTGAGTCCCATAGCCTTTAAGAAGACATGTGCGGGTATTTTTCTAGTTTTGTCTACTCGTACCCATATTAGATCATTTCTATCTGTTTCAAATTTTACCCAAGCTCCTCTATTCGAGATTAAACTTCCGCTATACGTTCTTCTTCCTTGCTTATCAGTTTCAGATTTGTAATATATCCCTGGACTTCTAACAATTTGATTAACTATAACTCTTTCAGCTCCATTTATAACAAAAGTTCCACGATCAGTCATTAAAGGCAAATCACCAACAAAAACTTCTTGTTCTTTAATTACTCCAGTATCTTTATTAATTAAACGCGCAGGTACATAGACCTGAACTGAATATGTTGAATCACGGCGCTTTGATTCTTGAACACTGTACCGAGGAGATTTTAATTTATATTGGTCCCCAAAAAAGTGTAACTCTAAATTTCCTGTATAATCTGTGATCGGCGAAAAACTTTTTATTTCCTCAGCAAGTCCTTCTTCCAGAAACCAGCAGAAACTTGCACGTTGAATTTCTACTAAATCAGGCAAGATAAAAGTAGAAAGTTTAGTGCTAGCCATAAGAGTTTTCTCTCCTAAATAATATGTTGTTTAAAATTGAGAATAAATTATAAATACTCTAATAATGATATAGAGGTTTTACGAATCTAAAAATTTAAGTCTAAAGATGAAATGACGTTTTGATTAAAAATTAGAAAAGTCAGTAAAAAATCACCGACTTACTTTAGTCTATGCCTATAAAATATGAAAAACTATATTTATAAATTCTTTTCGTATTTTTTAAAAGCTTTGTACAAGGAAGCTTTTTTTGAGTTTCCATTATTGGAATGGATAATTCCTTTTTGTATAGCTTTATCTATTTTACTGTAACTTAATGAAATTAAGTCTTTGACTGAATCTATATTACTTTGATTTAGTGTACCGATAGATATAAGCGTTTTTTTCAACAATGTTTTAACTGTTGATTTATAAGCTTTATTTCTCAATCTATTTCTTTCTGCAACTTCTATACGTTTACAAGCGGATTTTGTATTGGCCACTACTTTCTCCTAAATTTCATTTATTAAAATTAAATCTTTCGTTTCTCTAAAAATTATTTATTTCGATAAGGATTATAGCATAGAACAATATTCCTATTAAAATTTTTCAAATTGGAATTTTCAAGAAACAAAAATCTGGTTTTCTTAAAATATTTAAATTCTATTTAAGATCTGATTGTACGAAAAATCACGTTAACTTAATATCGTAGAATCCTAAAATCTAAAGAATTGGTATCTTTAATCTAAGAAATTGAATTACAATAAAAAAGATATTTGAGATTTAGGTAAATAAAAAAAGAAAAAATATGGCAAAAAGCAAAGGTGCTAGAATAGTTATTACGCTTGAATCCAAAACTTCTGCGGGAGTTTACAGATACACAACAACAAAAAATAGACGGAATACCCCAAATAGATTGGAAATAAAAAAATATTGTCCTTTGTCACAAAAGCATGAAATTTTCAAAGAAATCAAATAAAAAATAAAATTATGGCAATTTATAGACGCAAGCTCTCCCCATTAAAAACGACCGACGTTATAGATTATAAAGATGTCGAATTATTAAGTAAGTTTTTAACTGAACAAGGAAAAATTCTACCACGTAGGGTAACAGGTTTAACAACAAAACAGCAAACTAGACTAACAAAAGCCGTAAAAAAAGCCAGAATTTTGGCTCTTTTACCATTTATTAGTAGAGATATTTAACTCAAGTACATTCTAAAATAGAATATGTACCTACTTGCATAAGAAATTTTAGAATGTATTTTGCTTTTTAGGTATTAGGTCAAATGCTTTTAAGACATCACCTGTTTTCCAAGAGTCAAACTCACTAAGAAAAATACCGCATTCTGAACCAACATTAACTTCAAAAACGCTCTCTTTTAGACGTTTTAAAGATTCAATAAAGCCTTTATGGATAATCTCATCGTTTCTTAAAATATGTACAAAAGATGTCTTTGTAATTTTTCCTTCTGTAATTACAGAACCTGCCACAAAGCTTTTCGCTAAAGGGAATACAGTTTTTATAACAGCTGAACCAATAAATTTTTCCTCATATTGCGGTCCAATGAGAGATTCCATCATGGATTGGACGAAATCAAATAAATCGTAAATTACATCAAAGTGTTTGATGACTATTCCCATGTTTTTGGCAGTTTTTTCTGCGCCACTCGCCAATACTGTGTTAAATGCAATAAGACTAGCTGAACTCGTTGATGCAAATTCCACATCTGTTTCTGTTATCTCCCCAGCGCAAGAGTAAAGCACACGTATCTGAATTTTTGAGTTATTAATTTTATTTAGAGTTGAAGTTATAGCTTCTGCAGATCCTTGTGTATCTGTTTTTATAATTAGATTAATTTTTGGTATAATCTCGGAATTCGAAACATTATAATTGTCTGAAATCTGCTGAGAGGATACAAAATTTGTTTTATTAAAGTCGTCATTTAAAGCTACAAAAATTTTAGCATCTTTTTCATCTTTAAACGCTGTAAAATAGTCTCCTACAGATGGTACTTTTGTTAATCCCCATACTAATACTGGAGAAGATGGCCCACTTTCCTTAATAACATCTCCGAAAGAATTTACCATCCCTCTTACTTTAGCATTTATCCCACCTATAGATAAAATATTACCAACACGAAGAGTCCCATTCTGGATCAATATAGATGCAACAGCGCCTCTTGTTCTATCCAAATTAGATTCTATAATCGTCCCTTCAGCTAATTTATGTGGATCGGCTTTTAGTTCTAACATATCTGAAAGAAGTAAAATCATTTCCAATAGTGTATCAATATTTGTACCTTGCATAGCACTGATAGGTACCATTAGGGTATCTCCGCCCCAATCTTCTGAAACTAAATTGTATTTAGTTAATTCTTCCTTAATGGAGTCGACATTAGCATCTTGTTTATCTATTTTATTTACTGCAACTATAATAGGGACTTTTGCAGATTGCAGATGTTTTATAGCTTCTAGAGTTTGTGGTTTTACTCCATCATCAGCTGCAACAACTAGTACTGCAATATCTGTTACAGATACTCCACGTGATCGCATACCTGAAAATGCTGCATGACCGGGAGTATCCAAAAAAACCACTTTTCGATCTTCATCTTTATACGATATAGATACCTCATATGCACCAATTTTTTGAGTTATTCCACCTGCTTCTTTCTTTGCTATTTGAGTTTTTCTAATTTTATCTAACAAAGTCGTCTTACCGTGATCCACATGTCCCATTATCGTAACAATAGGAGGTCGAGGTATCAAAGTGTTAGAAGTCGAAAGAGAAGTTTCTAAACGTTTCTTATCTATAGAGATTTCATCAGAAGTTAAATCAACCTCTATTCCGAACTCTTGACCAAGTGTTTTGGCAGTTGCAAGATCAATCACTTGATTAACTGTTACAGAAATTCCCTTTAAAAAAAGAGATTTAATTATTTCGGTTTTGGATACCAAAAATACATCCGCCAATTCCTGCACAGTTTTAGGTTGGGTTAATATGATTTTGCTAGGTTTTTCTACCAACGTGTTCTCAGAATTTTTCTTCTGAGAAGACAGATTACTTTTCTTTTTTTTCGGAGTGGAGTTTATCTGGTTTTTTTGTTTGATTGTGAAAGAGACTGGAGCTACTCCAGAGCCAAGTGGCTTAGCTGGTCTAGCCAATGGCAGTAAAGAAGCATCTTGCGGAAGCTCAGTTTTTTCAAATAAATCATTCACAGAATCATAATCTTCATCAAAACTAACTTTTGAGCGCGTTTTCTTTTTTAATTTGAGCTTTGCTCCAGTACGGTCAATATCTCTGTCTTCATCCTTATCATTTTTCTTGATTTTTTTATCTATTTTTAATGAAGGCTTTAAACTCAGGTTTATCATCCCTTGATCAACATCAGTTTGTAGAGAGGAGAATAACGTAGATGAATTTCTAGGTTGTAATGTTACTATCAAAAGAGGTGAACTTAATTGCAAGATGTCTTCAGGGATAACTTTGGAATTAGACTGCGCTTTTGATAAAAAGTATTGTAGGGATCTTTTATTTAAATAACTATTGTTTACGTCCAAGGTAAGGCGACCAGTTTTAATCAAAATTTTTCTCCTAAGTATAAAATATTGGCAGTAAAATCTAATGTAGACAAAAGTTTTTAAGTACTTAAAATTTTAGTTTTATAAAATCATAATGAACTCTTTTAGGTATAGCCTGTAGATTAGTAGTTCAATTCAGAGTGTCTTAATTATACAAAAGAAATTTATCTCGAGTATAGAAAATTATGATAAATCACATACGTTTTGATAAAAAAAAAGTACCATTGATATATAGAAATTTCACATAATAAACATAAATATAGTAACTACAATGCCTAGATTTCAAAAGAATGATAATTTTATTGACAAAACTTTTACTGTTTTAGCAGATATTGTCCTTAAAGTTCTACCAGCTAGCAAGCAAGAAAAAGAAGCTTTTTCATATTACAGAGATGGTATGTCTGCTCAGTCTGAAGGCGAATATGCAGAAGCTTTAGAGAATTATTATGAAGCTTTACGTTTAGAAGAAGACCCATATGACCGGAGTTATATTCTATATAATATTGGTCTAATCTATGCAAGCAATGGGGAATACGTAAAAGCACTTGAATATTATCACCAAGCGTTAGATTTAAATTCAAGGTTACCACCGGCTATAAATAACATTGCCGTTATCTATCATTACCAAGGGGTAAAAGCTTCTGAAAAGAAAGACCTTGAAACTGCTCGAACTATGTTTGATAAAGCAGCTGAGTATTGGAAGCAAGCCATCAGATTAGCTCCTAATAATTATATAGAAGCCCAAAACTGGCTTAAAACTACTGGACGAATGTCATCAGATAACTTATACTAACTAGAGATGTGATTTTAAGTGATTCAAGCAAAGAATAGTTTAAAAAGAAAATTTAAAACTTTACCTAAACCCTTTATGCGTCTGGCATAAAAACTTTTCATCTATGAATCTATATCATGCAAAGAATCGGATAACCATTTCTCACTGCAAGTATTATATGATATAAACATATAAAATTTATTACGAAACGATTAGTGTCGAATCTTACAGAAGAAATTAAAAGTAATATGGTTAAAACTGCAACAAATACTGGTTATATAACTCAAATCATTGGGCCTGTAGTAGACGTAGAATTTCCTAGCGGAAAATTGCCAAAAATTTACAATGCAATAGTTGTAGGAGAAGGTAGTTCTGCGGTTACATTTGAAGTTCAACAACTTCTTGGTAACAATAGAGTTAGAGCCGTTTCCATGACATCTACAGATGGATTAACAAGACGCATGGAAGTAGTGGATACTGAAAATCCTATAAGTGTTCCAGTTGGAAAAGTAACCTTAGGTCGAATTTTTAATGTACTAGGTGAAGCAGTAGATAATATGGGCGATTTAAAAGTTGAGAAAACTTTACCTATCCATAGATCTTCTCCGGCTTTTACAGAATTAGAAACAAAGCCGTCAATTTTTGAAACTGGAATTAAAGTAGTTGACTTATTAGCACCTTACAGAAGAGGTGGTAAAATTGGTCTATTTGGTGGCGCAGGAGTGGGTAAAACTGTTTTAATTATGGAACTTATCAATAATATTGCCAAAGCGCACGGTGGTGTATCTGTGTTTGGTGGTGTTGGAGAAAGAACTAGAGAAGGTAATGACCTTTATATGGAGATGAAAGAATCCAAAGTTATTAACGAAGAAAACTTGGGAGAATCTAAAGTAGCTCTTGTGTATGGTCAAATGAATGAACCACCTGGAGCTCGTATGAGAGTTGGACTTACAGCTCTAACAATGGCTGAATATTTCCGTGATGTAAATAAACAAGACGTTCTATTATTCATTGATAATATTTTTAGATTTGTACAAGCAGGTTCTGAAGTATCCGCTTTACTTGGACGTATGCCTTCTGCAGTAGGTTATCAACCTACTCTAGCAACTGAAATGGGAGCTTTACAAGAAAGAATTACTTCTACAACTGAAGGTTCTATTACATCAATCCAAGCTGTTTATGTGCCTGCGGATGACTTAACAGACCCTGCACCAGCGACAACTTTCTCTCACCTTGATGCGACTACAGTATTATCTAGAAACCTTGCAGCAAAAGGCATTTACCCTGCAGTAGATCCTCTAGATTCTACATCTACAATGCTTCAAATTGAAATTGTAGGAAAACTACACTACTCAACAGCTCAAGCAGTTAAACAAACATTACAAAGATATAAAGAGCTTCAAGACATCATTGCGATTTTAGGTTTAGATGAATTATCTGAAGAAGATAGACAAACTGTGGCAAGAGCTAGAAAAATAGAACGTTTTCTATCTCAACCATTCTTTGTTGCTGAAGTTTTCACAGGATCTCCTGGTAAATACGTTTCTTTGGCTGATAGTATTAAAGGTTTTAATATGATTTTAAATGGTGAGTTAGATGAATTACCAGAACAATCATTCTACTTAGTTGGTAATATCGATGAAGCTATTAATAAAGCAAAAAGCTTAAAAGGATAAGGTAAGTAAAAATGTCTTTACATGTTAACATAATAGCGCCGGACAGAAACGTTTGGGACTCTAATGCAGAGGAAGTAATTTTACCAAGCAGCACTGGTCAGTTAGGTATCTTAAAAGGACATGCTCCTCTTCTAACTGCATTAGACATAGGAGTTATGAGAGTTAGGGTTGACAAAGATTGGATCCCTGTTGTTCTTATGGGAGGATTTGCTGAAGTTGAAAATGATGAATTAACAATTTTAGTTAATGGCGCTGAAGAAGGATCAAAAATCAACAAGGATGAAGCCCAAAAAGAATTAGAGATTATGACAACTCGATTTAACGAGGCTCAAACTAGCAAAGAGAAAATCGAAGCGACTCAAAATTTACGCAAAGCTAGAGCTAGAGTACAGGCGTCTAGTTTGTAAAAATAAGTACAGGTATATAGATTTATATACCTGTATTTCTTTATGAACTATAAGGAGCTTAAATTAAAAGCACGTTAAGATAATTTTAATTTATTATGATGATAGTAGAAAAAAAAAAGTCACTAATTCCATACAGTCTTGATATTAGACAAAACGATGCAGAGATGTCTCTTTCTGATCATTTAGAAGAATTAAGACAGCGTGCATTTTGGTCTGTAAGTATATTGCTAACCTCAATTATTTTATGTGTGTTTAGTGTGAAAAGTATTGTGAAAATTCTACAAGAACCTGCTCTAGGTATAAAATTTTTACAGTTTGCTCCCGGGGAATATTTCTTTGCATCAATAAAAGTTGCTGCCTATACTGGTCTACTGATAAGTAGCCCATTTTTGATTTATCAAATTATTTTATTTGTTTTGCCTGGAATGACAAAGAACGAACGTAAAACCATTTTACCAATAATTCTTGGCGCAATAACATTATTTTTATTTGGTTTAATGTTTGGTTATTCAATCTTGGTACCGGCAGCTTTAAATTTTTTCATAAACTATGGATCAGAAGTTGTCGAACCATTTTGGTCTTTCGAACAATATTTTGAATTCATTTTAGTCTTATTATTTAGCACAGGATTAGCTTTCCAATTACCTGTAGTCCAAATAATGTTAGGTCTACTACGTATAATTTCTGGTGAAACTATGATATCCATCTGGCGCTATGTGATTCTTGGATCTACTATAATTGGGGCAATTTTAACTCCTTCTGTGGACCCATTAACTCAGATTTTAATGTCTTCAATAGTGGTAGTTCTGTACTTCTTAGGGGCAGGCGTTGTAGTTTTAATAGAAAAAAGTAGAAGAAATGTTGATTACAACATCAATTTTTAAGTTAAAATATTAAAGTTAATGTTCTTGGTAAAAGTTCAAGATCAAACAGGTATGATCTTAGCATAGAATTTACGGAACTTATTAAAAAAAAGCAAGTACTCATTCATTAGGCAAAAAAGCCTTCTTTACTCAGTTTCTTATATAGAATACAATGCCATATATGTATTCGTCGGAAACTTCCAATTATCTATTTAAACAGTTCGGAGACTAATGAAATATAATTATTTATTAAATTTAACTAAAAGTTTAACACAAGGCATTTTAAGTCTATCTTTAGTATCTACTGTGCTTATGCCTAGCTTTTCTGGGGCATTTCCAATTTTCGCACAACAGGCATATGAAAATCCCCGTGAAGCTACAGGGCGAATTGTATGCGCAAACTGTCACTTAGCTCAAAAACCTGTTGAAATTGAAGTTCCACAAGGAGTTCTTCCTGACACAGTTTTCTCTGCAGAAGTCGAAATTCCATACGATTTATCTGTTAAACAAGTAACAGGAGATGGCACGAGAGGGTCATTAAACGTAGGAGCTGTTCTAATCTTACCTGAAGGATTTGTATTAGCTCCAAAAGATAGATTATCAGAAGAACTAAAAGAAGAAACTAAAGGTGTTACTATTTCTACATATAGTGCTTCGAAACCAAATATCTTAGTTGTGGGACCTATTCCTGGTGACAAGCATCAAAAAATCGTTTTTCCTGTACTATCACCTAACCCAGCAGAAAATAAAAATGTTCATTTTATAAAGTACCCGATTTATGTTGGTGCTAATCGAGGTAGAGGTCAAGTTAACCCAACAGGTACTAAAACTAACAACACGCTATATACATCCCCAGCAGAAGGTCAACTAGTTAAAGTCGAAAAATTAGCTGCAGGTGGCTACAATTTATCTATAAAATCTAAACGTGGAGATGTTGTAACTGTCTCTGTACCATCAGGTCCAGATCTTGTTGTCAAAGAAGGACAATTATTAGCTGCAGATCAAGCGTTAACTGTAGATCCGAATGTTGGAGGTTTTGGTCAGACAGAGACTGAAATTGTGTTACAAAGTCCGGCTAGAGTAAAAGGAATGATTGCGTTCTTCTTCACTATCATATTAGCTCAAATCTTACTTGTGCTTAAGAAAAAACAATTTGAGAAAGTACAATTAGCGGAAATGAATTTCTAATAAAAAGCATGTGTAATAGACATTATTAAATATTACACATGCAAGAAATGTAATAACTTACAGTTATATCGTAGAAAGATTATTTTGTAGATTGAATCAATTCTCTAAAACAATTTTTATCTGAGATCGCTATTTGTGCAATCATTTTTCTATTTAGAGCTACATTAGATTTTTTCAAACTACTAATAAACGAGCTATAATTTAAACCATCTTCTCTAACTGCAGCGTTAATTCTCACGATCCATAAACTTCGAAATTCACGTTTTCTTCTTTTTCTTCCAACATATGAATAGCGAAGAGCTTTCATTACTTGTTGATTTGCCATTCTGAAAAGTTTTGAGTGAGTCCCTCGAAAACCTTTAGCAATTTTTAAAATTTTATTTCGTCTATTACGAGCAACATTACCTCTTTTTACTCTTACCATTTTTTATTCTTAATTAGAATTTTATAATTTATTTGATCCATCTAAAGATAAGGAAGCATACTGCGTAAGGCAATAGAATCTCCAAAAGATACTACCATGTGATTAGAAAGAGCTCTTTTACGCTTAGTAGATTTTTTTTCTAATAAATGGCCTTTAAATGCTCTCCGTCTGATAAAAAGTCCAGTGACTGTCTTACGGAACCGTTTCTTTGCAGAATGCCGAGTTTTTAGTTTTCCCATACGTTTATTTATTTTTACAAAATTAATGTGCTTATATTATAGCTAATAAAAAAAGATGTAAATGTTACTCTATGAGATTTTTTACATCTTTTAGATATGAAAACCCTATTTAGTAATGCTTAATGGTTGCATTACTGAGTTTAACCAATTAGTTATTAATTTAATTATGATTCTAGCAAAACTAGTTTCTAATTCCTGGAACATTTTCATATTCATAGTGAATGAAATATTTGCTTCAGCTACTATATTTTCCGCTAAATTAGAATCCAAAGGTAAAGAATCTAAAGCTTTTTTATAATTTTGTTTGAACTCCTGCTCATCTACAACTTGATCAAATTCATAAAAAGCTAATCCTTTGCCATCAGATAAATTCATTGCTCTTTGTGCAATCTTTTTTAGTAGTTGACCACCTGACAAATCTCCTAAATATCTTGTATAAGCATGTGCCACTAACAATTCAGGTCTTTCAGAAGAAATACTTTTTATTCTTTCTACATATGATGTTGTAGCTTCTGAAATTCGAATTAGTGATTTCCAATTTGGACCATAATAATGTTCTAAATCTAATTCTAAATTTTTCCGTCTATTTAATTCTGTAAAGTATATAGGTTTAATATAAACATTCTCTTTGTTCTTTTCCATCTCTTCTTCCATAGCAGAGTATACAAAGTAGAGATTTGACACTAATTTACGGTATGATTCTTTATCAATTACACCACCTAAAAATGACTTTACAAAGCTCACGTTCTCAGCCATGCTGTGTGATTTACTTGTTCCTTCTCTTAATTGAGTTGCTAGATTAATTGTCATGTGAATGAGTACTTAAATAATTTTATTTGCAAAATCTTTAATTACAGGATAATCGTTTAAGATAACTTATGTAACAAAATGAAATGAATATTGATATTTTTTAAAACTTACAACTAAATGTAGAATTCATTAACTATAATTCACTATTACATAAATAAAGTTCCATATGAATTTATAAATATAAATTGATCTACCGTACTCAATAGAAAGATACTTATTATAGTATAATGTTATATTAAGCTACTAATTTGGTTATTGCATAGATCATAAATGTACTAGAATAATTTAATAGAAAATTGTTTTAATTGTTGTTATGATGCAAATGCACACTATGTTTTCTAAATCCAAGAGTAAAAATCGAGGAATAAACGCTCTGATTTTATAAAAAAGAAGGCGAGACAAAACACAGCCAAAGCTGAATTATAGAATCATATTGGTGTTGATAAAACTCTCTTAATCTAACAAAATTATAAACTTTAAATTATTTTTGTGTTAGTGGGGAATTCTGAGAACACCCATAGTAGTTAAGGTCCACAGAAAAGTAAAAAATTCTACGGATAGAATATAGAAAAAAGTTACTGTGGCTTCTCCAGATATACATAGGAGATAACTTAAATTAAAACTCTACAAGGTTTATTAAATATCCGTATAAAAAGATACTAAAAAATACTTTAGAGTAAATGTCTAGAAAATAGACTGCCAAAAATGGGATAGGTTATGGGGATCAACCTAACCTGCTTCTAGTACTAGATAGGAACTCTAGTAAATTAACACAAAAATAATAACTATCACATATACTTTTTATGGATATAATAAGCCTAGGATGGTCTTCTTTAATGGTAATGTTTACCTTTTCATTAGCGTTAGTAGTTTGGGGTAGAAACGGTTTCTAGATTATAGATTAATGTATCCACTAGACAGGAGTATCTTATGGGAAATGAAATAATTACAGCTGGGTCCATTAGTTTTATCATTACTCTAATTGGATTAGCTTTAGGATTTGCATTGTTAAAATTGCAAGGAGAATAGTACTTTCAAAAAAAGTTATGCAATCAAAAGAAGGAGTTTTTAATAAAAATTCCTTCTAAAAATTTTTTAATAATAAAGTATGGTACATACAGTTTGGGTATTGTGTTCATTGTGTTTAATCTTTTTCATAATTCTTCATAATCCAAAATCGCAGGGCATAGGTGGACAAAATCAAATTTTTGGAGGCACGCGTGCTGGAGAAGAAAATATTACTAAGATCACTTGGATTTTAACCGGTCTTTTTTTCACATTAACTATCTATATTTCGTCTGCAAGCAGTGTATAAGTCATGGTAATTCAATGCCCAGTACCAAAAAACCAAAGACCTATTAACGAATATAATGAATTAAAAAATTCTTTCGGTTTTAGATGGACTATCGAAACCCCACAAATATTTTTTAAAACTTTAATAATACTTTTATTATATATTTTATTTATAGTTACATTTTTTATTAGTAATACATACGATTGGAAATACAATCTTCTCGAGCCTCTCCTGTGGATTATTTCCAATTCTTTTTTATTACTCACACTCTTAATCTTACGATTTTACCTAGCTTGGGAATATATTTATAATCGTTTAATGAATGCCTCCGTAAACTATGAAGAATCAGGTTGGTATGATGGTCAAACTTGGATCAAAACTAATGAAATTTTAATACAAGATCGATTAGTAGGAAGTTACGAAGTTTTACCAGTACTAAAAAGGCTAAAATTAATCTTAGTATTAAATTGTGTCATGATTTTTGGAAGTTTTTTCATAAATTTAAACATTAAAGTGTAAAATCTATCTATAAAAATAATTTATGATATGATATCTTGGTATAAGACGCGGGGTAGAGCAGTCTGGTAGCTCGTCGGGCTCATAACCCGAAGGTCAGTGGTTCAAATCCACTCTCCGCTATTAATTTTTATTTCTATATTAAAATTTCACATTGATGCTATAATTATTTTATAGAGCTAATAATTTTATATTACAAGACATGAGTGAAACATTAAACTTACAAATACCATCTCCTACGTTCGAAGGAAGTACAGGCGGTTGGTTACGAGCTGCAGAAATCGAAGAAAAATATGCAATCACTTGGACAAGTTCAAAAGAACAAGTTTTTGAAATGCCAACCGGTGGAGCAGCTATAATGAGAAAAGGAGAAAACCTTCTTTATTTGGCTAGAAAAGAGCAGTGTTTAGCTCTTGCAACTCAAGTGAAAACGAGTTTTAAGATTACAGATTACAAAATTTATAGAATATTTCCTAGCGGAGAAGTACAATATCTACATCCTAAAGATGGGGTATTCCCAGAAAAAGTTAATGCAGGTCGTGTAGGTGTAGGGAATGTCTCTCATTCGATAGGAAAAAACCTTAACCCAGCTCAAGTTAAATTTACAAGCAAATCTATAAATTAAGTCCTATGTTGCCTGACTAATTTTATCAGGCAGCTACAGTGGAGAGGTGGCAGAGTTGGTCTAATGCGTCTGATTTGAAATCAGAAGAGACTTTGCGGTCTCCGTGGGTTCGAATCCCACTCTCTCCTTATTATTTTTATCTGTTTAAAGCTTAAAATTTTTAATTATAATTGTATTAATAGCGGGTGACGCGATTCGAACGCGCGACATCAACCTTGGCAAGGTTGCGCTCTACCACTGAGCTACACCCGCATATTGCTTAGTACTCTAATAATAAGCCCAAGAAACTTGTTTGTCAATGTATATATAAAAAAGCCACCCCTGAGCAAACACTCGGGGATGACTCGCCGTTATATTTAAATGATAAATGAATTAAAAGCTGCTGTTATGATTACAAGGCCAAACCATAGACCCGCACCCGTGTAAACAACTCCTTTAGATTTTTCCCACTCGCCAGGAGATACTAAGATAACAGGAACCCCTACTACAAGAGCGAAAGATAATAGTATTAAAATACTAACAAGTAACTGCAAAATAACTACCATATTCTTTTTCCTCGGAAATAATATTCACATTTCAAAGAAATCTTTATTCCTCGATTCTAAATCTAGATATATAGAGGAAAAGAGATCATTCCAATACATGTTATACTATTCGTTTCTATTTGTGACGATTATTTCATAAATAAAATACAAGAAATAAAAATATATACATGTGTGCCTGCGTAAGTAAATTTTAAAAACTATTCTAAATACTTAATTACGTTTAAATTAAGCTATATTGTAAACTATATAGTAGATGAATAAAAAATTAATTATAGTATTTAGTTTTTTGTTCAGCCTTTACAAATTATATTTCTTCAGTAAAGAGGTTATTTAAGATATGGCAGAAACTTTATTATTAGCTAAGCTACCGGAAGCTTACGCAATCTTCAAACCAATTATTGATGTAGCTCCAGTTATACCTGTATTCTTTCTTTTATTAGCATTTGTTTGGCAAGCTGCAGTTGGATTTAGATAATTGAGAAAAGTTGGGATATTTTTAACAAAAAATATCCCAACTTTTTCTCCTATTACTCTATCTAATGTATAATAGAAACCATGGGGTTCACAATACTGAGAACCTTTTTTAATTAATAAAACACTTATTATCAGGAATAATAACATGATAGAACCTTTATTATTTGGAATTGTCCTAGGATTAATCCCTGTAACCTTAGCGGGTTTATTCGTAGCGGCCTACCTTCAGTACCGAAGAGGTAATCAGTTCGGGTTATAAGAGTATAATTAATTAGTCATACTTATGAAATATGCTTTAATTTTAGTGATTTGATTCAATTGTTCTTGAAATAATTTCCCTGATCTTGGAACTAACAAAAAAGAATCGTTAAAATTGAAACCTATACAGGTTATTTCTTAGGAGAGACTGCCGTTAAAATAGAGCCTAAAAAATATTCTATCTAGTAGGTGTCTGCATTATTGCTGCACACTTCACTAGACGTACACAAAACTGGCCTTATTATTAAATTAGTATCTTAAATTGTCATAAAATAAAAATTTTTTTTCGTACATAGATTCATATAGATAAACTTTTTTCTGTGAAAATTACAAAAATAAAAACTTTCACATATTAGCCACTCTGAAGTTTGTTATGAAATCGTATTCTAAAACTGATTAAATAAAAACTATCAATCCTTAAAACTTTATTGGCAAGAAATAATATTTAAAGTTTTATATAAAAAACTTAAATTAAGAATTAACTCTCTCATGGTTAAATTCTTAAACCTTACAAAAATTACTATAAAGCTTTCTCTAATAATTACATTGCAAGACAATGTAATTATTAACATGATATCAATGTTACCAGCTAGATTTAGTAACACCTGGTAAAAGGCAATTGTGAGCCATTTCTCTTAAAACATGACGAGATATTCCAAAACTTCTGTAATACCCACGACTCCGACCAGTCATCCAACATCTGTTTCGTAATCTTGAAGGAAATGAATTTCTTGGAAGTAATTGAAATTTACCATAAAGTGAAAGTTTTTCTTGAAAAGATACAGAATTTTTTATCGATTCTTTAATTTCTGTTCTTTTTTTACTATATTTAATTACAAGACTTTGACGTTTTTTCTCACGTTCTATCATATTCTTTTTTGCCATAAGTTTAACCGCTTAATATTTTATTAATGATTTAATAGTCTACCAGATAAGACTGATTTATCCTTTCAATTTAAATAAAAAATAAAAATTTATAAAGCTATCCACGTAATGGATAGCTTTAATTTGATTCACACTAATCTTTTAACCAAATTTACCAGTCGTCGATGCAATTACAAATGCTGCATACGTAAATATATATCCAACTGTAAAGTGAATTAATCCTACAAGTCTAGCTTGAACAATAGATAGTGCAACGGGTTTATCTTTCCATCGAACAAGGTTTGCAAGTGGAGTTCTCTCATGAGCCCACGCAAGTGTTTCAATAAGTTCTTGCCAGTAGCCTCTCCATGAAATTAAGAACATAAATCCAGTTGCCCAGATCAAATGCCCGAAAAGGAACATCCAAGACCACACAGACAGACTATTCATACCATATGGATTATAACCATTGATAAGTGGAGACGAGTTCAACCATAAGTAATCTCTTAACCAACCCATAATATAAGTGGAAGATTCATTGAACTGTCCTGGGTTTCCTTGCCAAATTGTTACATGTTTCCAATGCCAATAGAATGTAACCCAACCTATAGTATTTAACATCCAGAACATGGATAAGTAGAATGCATCCCAAGCAGAGATATCACATGTACCACCACGCCCAGGACCGTCACAAGGGAAACTATACCCAAAGTCTTTTTTATCAGGCATTAGTTTAGATCCTCTTGCATCTAGAGCACCTTTTACCAGAATCAACGTAGTTGTGTGTAAGGCTAATGCTATAGCATGGTGTACTAAGAAGTCTCCTGGACCTATTGGTAGGAATAAAGAGTTTTTACCATCGTTAACTGCACTTAACCATCCTGGCAACCAAATATTATTACTCGCGTTAGCTGCTAGACTTCCCGTAGAAGACAACAGAACGTCGAATCCGTACAATGCTTTCCCTGAAGATGCTTGAATCCATTGAGCAAAAACTGGTTCAACTAAAATTTGTTTTTCAGGTTGACCAAACGCCACTACAACATCATTGTGAACATAAAGTCCTAATGTGTGGAAACCTAAGAATAAAGAAACCCAACTTAAGTGAGAGATTATAGCTTCTTTATGTTCTAAGATTCTTGCAAGTACGTTATTTTTGTTTTGTTCTGGATCATAATCGCGTACAAAGAATATAGCACCGTGAGCAAAGGCTCCTACCATTAGGAATCCTGCTATATACTGGTGATGAGTATATAAAGCAGCCTGAGTAGTATAATCTTTAGCTATGAAAGCATAAGATGGTAACGCATACATGTGCTGTGCAACTAAAGATGTGATAACACCTAAAGACGCTAACGCTAAGCCTAATTGGAAGTGTAAGGAGTTACTAAGTGTTTCAAATAATCCTTTGTGACCAGCTCCAAGTCTTCCTCCTGGTGGTCTGTGTGCGTCTAAAATTTCTTTTAAGCTATGACCAATTCCCCAATTCGTACGGTACATATGACCCGCGAATATAAAAACTACTCCAATTGCTAGATGATGGTGTGCTATGTCTGAAAGCCATAGTGCTTGAGTTTGAGGATGGAATCCTCCTAAGAAAGTCAAAATAGCAGTACCAGATCCTTCACTAGTACCAAAAATATGATTGGAACTGTCTGGAGAAGTAGCATATAAATTCCAATTCCCTGTAAAGAATGGAGTTAAACCAGCAGGGTGTGGTGCTACTTTAGTAAAATTGTCCCACCCAACATGCTGCCCTCTCGCCTCTGGAATAGCAACATGAATTAAGTGACCAGACCAAGCTAAAGAGCTAAATCCAAATAATCCAGATAAATGGTGATTTAATCTAGATTCATTATTTTTAAACCAAGACAAACCTGGCTTAAATTTTGGTTGTAAGTGTAGCCATCCTGCAAATAATAGTACAGCAGACAGGAATAGCAGGAATACTGAACCCGCATATAGGTCATTATTATTTCTTAACCCAATCGTATACCACCAGTGATAAACACCAGATGTAGCTATATTAACTGGATAAGATACTCCACCTTTAGTAAATGCTTTAATAGCAGGTTGACCAAAGTGAGGATCCCAAATTGCATGTGCGATAGGCTTAACTTTTAACGGGTTCAGTACCCATTGTTCAAAGTTACCTTGCCATGCTACATGGAAAAGATTTCCGGATGTCCATAAAAATATAATAGCCAGATGTCCAAAATGTGAAGCAAAAATCTTTTGATAAAGATTTTCTTCTGTCATTCCATCGTGACTTTCAAAGTCATGTGCAGTCGCCAACCCGTACCAAATCCGTCTAGTTGCTGGATCTTGGGCAAGGGCCTGACTAAATTTAGGAAATTTTGTTACCATAATTCTCCCTTAAATACTAGTTACTCTTATCCTACAGAAATAATTCGCGCTAAGAAGAATGCCCAAGTTGTCCCAATACCTCCAAGAAGGTAGTGTGCAAGACCTACGGCACGCCCTTGTGTAATACTCAATGCTCTTGGCTGAATTGCTGGAGCTAAATGTAGCTTGTTATGAGCCCATACAACAGACTCGATAAGCTCTTGCCAGTAACCTCTTCCGCTAAATAGGAACATTAGACTAAAAGCCCAGATAAAATGAGCTCCTAAGAAGATTAATCCATAAGCAGATAAAGCAGAACCGTAAGATTGGATTACTTGTGATGCTTGAGCCCAAAGGAAGTCTCTTAACCAGCCATTGATAGTAATGGCACTTTGAGCAAAATTTCCACCTGTAATATGAGTAACTGCACCGTCTGCCCCAGTTGTACCCCAAACATCGGATTGCATCTTCCAACTGAAATGGAAAATAACAACAGAGATACAGTTGTACATCCAGAATAGACCTAGGAAAACAGAGTCCCAAGCTGAACTTTGGCACGTACCACCTCTACCTGGTCCATCACAAGGGAATCGGAACCCTAAATTAGCTTTATCAGGTATTAATCTAGAGTTTCTTGAGAATAATACTCCTTTAAGAAGTATCAGAACTGTTACATGTATTGTGAAAGCGTGAATGTGATGTACCATGAAATCTGCTGTTCCAAGAGAAATTGGCATCATGGCTACTTTATTCCCAACTGCAACTATGTCTCCTCCAAAAGCATAACTAGCCGTAGATAGAGCATTCGGAGTAGTATTTCCAGGAGCTAACGTATGAATATTTTGTACCCATTGAGCAAAAACAGGTTTTAATTGTATTGCTGTGTCCGAGAACATATCTTGTGTGCGACCAAGGGCTCTCATAGTATCATTGTGGATATATAATCCAAAACTATGGAATCCTAAGAAAATACAGATCCAATTTAAGTGAGAAATAATAGCGTCTCTATGTCTAATTACTCTATCTAGTAAATTGTTGTAATTTTGAGCAGGATTGTAGTCTCTAACCATAAAAATACCAGCATGCGCAGCTGCACCAGTAACACAAAATCCTCCTATCCACATATGATGCGTAAATAGAGATAGTTGAGTTGGATAGTCAGTAGCGATGTATGGGTATGGAGGCATTGCATACATGTGATGAGCAACTATGATACTCAATGATCCCATCATAGCTAGATTTATAGCCAGTTGGGCATGCCAAGAAGTAGTTAGAATCTCGTAAAGACCTTTGTGACCTTCACCAGTAAAAGGTCCTTTGTGAGCTTCCAAAAGCTCTTTCATGTTATGTCCAATACCCCAGTTTGTTCGATACATGTGACCAGCTACTATAAATAATACAGCTAATGCAAGATGATGATGTGCTGTATCACTTAACCATAGACCACCAGTTACAGGATTTAATCCTCCTTTAAACGTTAAGAAATCAGAGTATTCACTCCAATTTAAGCTAAAGAAAGGAACTAATCCTTTACTAAAACTAGGATAAAGTTGAGCCATTAAATCTCGATTTATAACAAACTCATGCGGCAATGGTATCTCTTGAGGTGCCACACCTGCATCTAAAAGTTTATTTATTGGCAAAGAGACATGAATCTGGTGCCCAGCCCATGATAAACATCCTAATCCAAGTAACCCAGATAAATGGTGATTAAGCATGGATTCAGCATTCTGGAACCACTCTAATTTAGGAGCTGCTTTATGATAGTGGAACCAACCTGCGAATAGCATTAGTCCAGACATAATTAAACCAGCTAGTGCAGACCAATATAACTCTACTTCACTTGTGATGCCAGACGCTCTCCAAAGCTGGAAGAATCCAGAAGTAACTTGAACACCTTGGAATCCTCCACCAACATCACCGTTTAAAATTTCTTGTCCTACTATTGGCCAAACTACTTGAGTACTAGGTTTAATCGCTGTTGGATTACTTAACCAAGCAGTGTAGTTTGAAAATCTAGCTCCGTGGAAGTACATTCCACTTAACCATAAGAATATTATGGATAGCTGACCAAAATGAGCGCTAAAAATTTTGCGCGATATATCTTCTAATGAACTAGTATGACTGTCAAAATCGTGTGCATCGGCATGTAAGTTCCAAATCCATGTAGTAGTTTTTGGTCCTTTAGCTAAAGTTCGGGAAAAATGACCTGGTTGAGCCCATTTTTCGAATGTTGTACTAACAGGATCTCTATCTACCACGATTGAAACTTTTTTTGCCTCTTGCTCTGTTGAGCTAATTGTCATTGAGGTTTCCTCTTCTGAGACAAGAAACTAAAAACGCTCGCCTATAAATATACCTATAAAAATTTGAAACAATTAAATTGACTTCAATTAGGTTAAGCAAGTTTTGTTATAGTATAACATTATATACCAGTGTTGTATTGGATTCTTATCTTTCTGTTAAGAATAATTAAAATGTTCTTAAAAGAGTAAGGATTAGAAGATCCTTTTATGGATTGTAATAGTATTTGTTCAACTTGAATATTCACTTTAGATCTATTAGAGTTATAAAAACAGGTTATGTAAGATTTTTATACCAAGATACCTATGAACGAACAAGAAATTTTTGACAAAGTACAAGCAATTATCTCTGAGCAACTTGGAGTTGAGAAAAGCCAAGTAACAAAGGATGCTAATTTTGCTAATGATCTTGGAGCTGACTCCTTAGATACTGTTGAACTAGTGATGGCTATTGAAGAAGCGTTTAACATTGAAATACCTGATGAAACTGCTGAGCAGATTTCTAACCTTCAACAAGCTGTTGATTTCATACGCCAAAAAGTGGCCGCGTAATATAAATTCTATAGAGGTGTGCCTTTACGACAGATCCCTATAGAATTTCTTTCAAAATTATTTTTTAACTTCGAATTTTCGACATTTAAAATTTTATGACTTCTTATGTTATGAATAAAAAAGAACTTATAAGTAAAATTTCTCAATCCACATGTATGACAAAAAAAGAAATTGACTTGGTCTTGACGACAGCGTTAGAAATTATAATGGATTCAGTTTCTGAAGGAGAAAAAGTTCAATTAGTAGGATTTGGGTCTTTTTATACCTATAAAAAAATATTAAGAAAAAATAACATTTCTCTAGAAAATACCATGCTAGTCTCTGCAATAAAATTTTCATCGGGAAAATTTTTTAAAGAAAAAGTTAATGTTTCCTAGGTAACTTTCTTAATTGAAGTATAATTTTTAAGTGTGTAAAAAAACAGTCTTGCAAATTATATTAAGACTTAAGATTTTTATACAACGCACATGACAATCATAGGGAGAAATTTCACATGAAACTTGCTTATTGGATGTATGCAGGACCAGCTCACATTGGAACACTACGGGTAGCCAGCTCGTTTAGAAACGTACACGCAATTATGCACGCTCCGCTAGGAGACGACTATTTTAACGTTATGAAGTCTATGTTAGAAAGAGAGCGTGACTTTACACCTGTAACTGCTAGTGTTGTAGATAGACACGTCTTAGCTAGAGGCTCTCAAGAGAAAGTTGTTTCTAATATTACTCGCAAAGATACTGAAGAACAACCAGATTTAGTAGTGCTAACTCCTACTTGCACGTCAAGTATTTTACAAGAAGACTTACAAAATTTTGTTAATAGAGCTTCTCTTGAATCGAAAGCTGATGTTCTTCTGGCAGATGTAAATCACTACAGAGTTAATGAATTCCAGGCCGCTGACAAAACTTTAGAACAAATTGTAGAGTTTTATCTTTTAAAAGCAAATAAATACAACACATTAGATACTGAAAAAACTGCAAAACCTTCCGTAAATATTATTGGATCTTTCTGCTTAGGATTTCATAATCAACACGACATATCTGAACTGAAAAAAATCTTTAAAGATTTAGATATAGATGTAAACTTAATTCTCCCTGGAGGAGCTTCTGTAAACGATTTAAAACATTTGCCAAGGGCATGGTTCAATGTAGTTCCATATAGAGAGACAGGATTAATGGCCGCTGAATATCTAAAGAAAGAATTTAAAATGCCGTATGTTTCCACTTCGCCAATTGGTATTCTAGAAACAGCTACATTCATACGAGAAATTCAATCCATCTTAAATGAAAAAGGATTAGACGTTTCATTTGAGGAATATATTTATCATCAAACAAAATTTATATCCCAGTCAGCTTGGTTTTCTAGATCCATTGACTGCCAAAATTTAACTGGAAAGAGAGCCGTTGTATTTGGTGATGCTACTCATGCATCCGCAATAACAAAAATATTATCCCGAGAGATGGGAATTCATGTATCTTGGGCCGGGACATACTGTAAAAACGATAGTCAGTGGTTCCGAGATCAGGTTGAAGGGCTTTGTGATAATATTGTAATTACTGAAGATCACTCCTTGATAGCTGATTTAATAGCAAAAACTGAACCATCTGCTATCTTTGGGACTCAAATGGAAAGACATATTGGCAAACGTTTAAATATACCTTGTGGAGTAATTTCTTCTCCAGTTCATATACAAAATTTTCCGCTTAGTTATAAGCCATTTATGGGATATGAGGGTACAAATCAAATTGCTGATCTTGTCTATAATTCATTCACACTAGGTATGGAGGATCATCTGCTGGAACTATTTGGAGGACATGATACTACAGATGCTTTAACGGATACCTTATCTGCTGAAAGCCAGCTTCGCTGGTCTAATGAAGCAAAACAAGAGCTTGGAAAAATACCAGGATTTGTTCGAGGTAAAATCAAAAGAAACACAGAAAAATTTGCTAGAGAGAAAAATATTTCTGAAATCACTCTGGAAATTATGTATGAAGCAAAAGAAACAGTAGGAGCTTAAAAGGAAAGTTCAAAAGTGCATAATTAATTATTATGCATTTTTGAACTTTTTTAAGCTTTTATTTAGTTTCTGAAAAATCCGCATCAATCACAGAGTCTGTCGAAGATTTTGACTCCGTTGGAACATTTGAATTAGAACTATAAACTTTCTTCCCGATTTCCATTAAAGCATCCTGTAAGTTTTTACTTAAAGATTTAATGTCATCGTAAGCATCTGTACTTATGGCTGCTTTTAACTTAGTAATTAACTCTAGGATACTGTCTTTATCTGTAGATGTAACTTTTTCTTTTAGCTCAGCAATTTGTTTTTCTGATTGATAGCACAAGGACTCTGCTTGATTCTTCAGGTCGACTTTTTCTCTTTTTTCTTTGTCCGCAGATGCATTCTGCTCAGACTCACGAACTAATCTGTCTACCTCATCATTTGGTAATGTGGATGCTCCTGTAATGGTTATAGATTGCTCTTTGCCACTACCTTTATCTTTAGCTGTAACAGATAAAATGCCATTAGCATCTATATCGAATGTTACTTCTATCTGTGGTACTCCACGAGGTGCTGGTAAAATTCCATCTAGTCTGAACGTACCTAAACTTTTGTTGTCTCGAGCAAATTCGCGTTCTCCTTGTAAGACATGAATCTCAACATTAGGCTGATTGTCAACCGCAGTAGAAAAAACTTCTGATTTTTTTGTAGGTATAGTAGTGTTTCTAGCAATAATACGCGTCGTTACCCCTCCTAAAGTTTCGACTCCTAATGATAATGGCGTAACGTCCAATAACAAAATATCCTTAACTTCTCCAGCCAATACACCAGCTTGAACTGCTGCTCCTATAGCAACTACCTCATCAGGATTTACCGTTTGATTTGGTTCTTTCCCAAGAATCTTTTTAACTAAATCTTTTACAGCAGGAATTCTAGTTGAGCCGCCTACTAAAACAACTTCATCGATTTTACTAGAATCCAACTTAGCATCCTTTAAAGCACTATCCACTGGAGTTCTAGCTCTATCAATCAGAGATGAACACAATTCTTCAAACTTAACTCTTGTCAAAAGACGTTCTAAGTGTTTTGGTCCAGCTGTGGTAGCCGTTATAAAAGGTAAGTTGATTTCAGTTTGTGTTAAACTGGATAACTCTACTTTTGCTTTCTCAGAAGCTTCTGTTAGTCTTTGAAGAGCTTGCCGATCTGTTCGTAAATCTATACCACTCTCTTTCTTAAATTCTTCCAGTAGCCATCTAACAACTTTATCATCAAAATCGTCTCCACCAAGGTGTGTATCTCCTGCAGTAGATAAGACTTCGAAAACACCATCTCCAACTTCTAACACAGAGACATCAAATGTACCACCACCTAGATCAAATACTAATATTGTCTCATTGTTTTTTTTATCTAACCCGTACGCAAGGGAGGCTGCAGTAGGTTCATTAATAATCCTTAAAACTTCTAAACCTGCAATTTTTCCAGAGTCTTTTGTAGCCTGTCTTTGAGAGTCGTTGAAATAAGCTGGCACTGTTATGACTGCTTGCTTTACTTGTTCTCCTAAATATTTGCTAGCATCATCCACCAGTTTTCTTAAGACTTCTGCAGACATTTCTTCTGCTGCGAAATCTCGTTTCAGAGCAGGGCATTCAAGCTTTATGTTACCCTGATTATCAGTTTTTACAACATAAGATACCTGCTTTAACTCCTCAGAAACTTCATCAGATTTTCTACCTATAAAGCGTTTTACAGAGTAAAACGTATTATCTGGATTAATTACAGCTTGTCTTTTAGCAATTTGACCTACAAGTCGGTCACCATTTTTCGTGTACGCAATTACGGAAGGTGTTGTTCTAAACCCTTCTGCATTGGGTATAACCGTAGGTTTACCACCTTCCATTACAGCCACAACTGAGTTCGTTGTTCCAAGATCTATACCGACTACTTTTCCCATATGATTTTTTAAAGTAATTTATTTAAATACATCCTTGCTTTTATAATTACATGTTAAAACGTAGTTTACAAGTAGACTTTACCGAACCTTCGAACTTTCACTATTTAATTCTGTCTAAAGGCTAAAAAGTCAAAAATAATATGGTATCTTATTTTCTGATTATCAAATAATTTTTGATGTTTTTAAAAATTATTATGTCACTAGTATAAAATTTTTCAAACTTATTATTTTTATGAACATAGGTATTCTAGGTACAAAACTAGGAATGACACAGATTTTTGATGAGTCTGGTCTAGCCATCCCAGTTACAATTATTAAAGCAGGACCTTGTAGAGTTACACAGATAAAAACTGTGGACATAGATGGATATAACGCCCTCCAAATTGGATATCTGGAAACTCAATCGAAGCTTCTAAATAAACCTGAAATGGGGCACTTACAAAAAACAGGTAGCCCTGCATTAAAACACTTGAAAGAATATAGGGTTGATTCTACGGATACTACGAGTATAGGTTCACTTTTATCTGTAGATTTATTTAGTGTGGGAGATAAATTAGCTATAACTGGAAAAACTATTGGAAAAGGATTTGCTGGTACAGTAAAGCGACATAACTTTACTCGAGGACCTATGACTCATGGATCAAAAAATCATAGGGAACCAGGATCTATCGGTATGGGAACAACACCTGGTAGAGTATACCCAGGAAAACGAATGGCAGGTCGCCTAGGTGGCAAGCAGACAACTATAAAAAATCTACAAGTAGTTCTTATTAATTCTGAAAATAATCTATTAGTTGTTAAAGGAGCAATTCCAGGTAAATTAGGAAATATTTTAAGCATTAAAAAGGTCAGTAAATAATTTTAATTAACTTAGTTAAGACATAATGACAACAATTAAACAATTTAATTATCAAGTTCGAGATTCACAGGGAGAAATCATACCTAGTGATTCAAAGTCAATTTCTCTACGAATCAACGATTCTACTCCAAAATATTTGATTCACAAATCCGTTGTTATCCAATCTAGAAATAATCGACAAGGAACAGCATCTTGTAAAACAAGAAGCGATGTTAGAGGCGGCGGGAAAAAACCGTGGAAGCAAAAAGGAACTGGACAAGCTAGGTCTGGATCGAGTAATTCGCCTTTATGGAGAGGTGGTGGTGTTACATTTGGGCCAAAACCTAGATCTTATGAGAAAAAATTAAATATCAAAGAAAAACGATTAGCATTGCGCACAGCTCTTTATTACAGTATGAATAAAGTGACGGTCATAGATAACATATTTAATTCGATTACAGTGCCTAAAACAAAAAACATTGCATCACTATTAAGTAAATTTATTCCAGGAAGTCAAGATAAAAAATCTTTAGTTGTTACTCATGAAAGTAATACTAATTTAACTTTGTCTATCCGTAATCTTCCTAACGTACAACTTTTATATTCAAATACTTTGAATACACGAGATTTGTTATCTGCAAAACATGTAATAATCACAGAAGAAGCATTGAAACACCTTACAGAGACCATTTAAAATTATGCACTTAAGAAATCTGATAGACTTAATTAAATACCCAATCATTACAGATAAAGCGACTAAATTACTTGAATCAAATCAATATACTTTTGCCGTCGATCTGAAATCAAATAAAACTCAAATTAAAAAAGCTATTGAATATTTATTCAATGTAAAGGTCATTTCTATTAATACATCTATTCCCTCTGTTAGACATCGTAGAATTGGAAAATTCACAGGTAACAGATCTCAATATAAAAAAGCTATTCTAACACTCGCAGTGGGAAATTCTATTAATCTTTTTTCAGAAAACTAATTTTTCAAAATAATCTAAAACATTCATGGCCATAAGAATTTACAAACCTTACACAGCTGGGACTAGAAACAGATCTGTCTCTGATTTTTCAGAAATCACGTCAGATACACCAGAGAAAAGCTTACTAAAGAAAAAAGTTTCCGGAGGAGGTAGGAATAATCGAGGAATAATCACTACACGGCATAAAGGTGGTGGACATAAACAAAGATATAGAATCATAGACTTTAGAAGAAATAAGAGAAATTTAGAAGGTATTATAGCAACTATTGAGTATGATCCGAATCGAAATGCGCGTATAGCATTAGTAAATTATTTAGATGGAGAGAAAAGATATATTTTACATCCAAAATCTCTTTCCGTAGGATCTAAGATATCTGCAGGTGAAAACGCTCCTCTGGAAATTGGTAATTCATTACCTTTAAAATCTATACCGTTAGGTACAGACGTCCATAATATTGAATTGATACCAGGTAGAGGAGGTCAAATTGTTAGATCTGCTGGCACATGTGCGCAGATTGTTGCTAAAGATGGTATTTTTGTTACTCTAAAATTACCCTCTAGTGAGGTTCGTATGATCCCTCGAGAATGTTATGCAACTATAGGTCAAATAGGCAACATAGATTATAACAACCTTACTTTTGGAAAAGCCGGGAGAAATCGTTGGTTAGGAATTAGACCTACAGTTAGAGGCGTTGTAATGAATCCATGTGACCATCCTCACGGTGGTGGTGAAGGGCGATCTCCTATTGGTAGAGCTAGACCTGTAACTCCTTGGGGTAAACCTGCATTGGGAGTGAAAACTAGATCAAAAACTAAATACAGTGATTTCTACATTATTAGAGGAAGAAAATAATTTAAGTATAATCTACTAACCTGTTTCCGAATTAATTTCGACAATTATCACTTACAAAATACTAAAAAATGAGTCGTTCACTATCAAAAGGTCCTTTTATAAGTTCGAATCTTTCAAAAAAAATAGATTTATTGAATAAGAATGGTAAAAAAGATATCTTAAAGACTTGGTCAAGGTCATCAACAATTTTACCTTCTATGGTAGGGCATACCATTGCCGTATACAATGGTAAGCAACATGTGCCAGTGTACATAAATGACCAGATGGTTGGGCATAAATTAGGTGAATTTTCTCCAACACGCAACTTTAGATCACACGTTAAAAGTGATAAAAAAGCAAAAAGATAAACTAGTATTATGGAGTAATAAAAACTATGGTAAAAGCAATCGCTAAGTACATAAGAATGGCACCTAATAAGGTTCGACGAGTTTTGAATCAAATTCGAGGAAAATCATATAAGGAAGCTTTAATGATATTAGAGTTTATGCCTTATTCAGCATGTAAGCCTGTGTTACAAGTCTTACAATCTGCCGGAGCAAATGCAGAGAATAACAACGGTCTAAAAAAAATAGATTTAAGAATCTTAGAAGCTTGCGCTGATGCAGGTCCTATACTTAAACGTTTTAGACCTAGAGCTCAAGGTAGAGGGTATAAAATACAAAAACCAACTTGTCATATACGAGTACAGCTTTCAAAAACTTCTTAAAGATTACAATAATAAATTCTATATTCATATTAAAGACATAATATTATGGGGCAAAAAACACATCCACTGGGTTTCAGATTGGGAATTACTCAAAAACATAGATCTTCATGGTTTGAACTTAAAGAGTTTTACCCTAGTACTCTGGAAGAAGACTATAAAATAAGACAGCATTTAGAAAAAAGTTTATCTGGTGCCGGCATATCTAAAATAGAAATTAATAGAAAGTCAGATCAAATTGAATTAGAGATCCATACATCTAGGCCCGGAGTTATAGTTGGTAGATCAGGGTCCAATATCGAGAAGTTGAAAGAAGAGCTAAGTAAAATCCTAAAAACTAACCGTCAAATACGAATTAATGTTACTGAACTAACAAAAGCTGATTCTGATGCTTCTCTGATCGGGGAGTTTATAGCTCAACAGTTAGAAAAACGTGTAGCTTTCCGAAGAGCTACTAGACAGGCAATTCAAAAAGCTCAACGACTAAATATACAGGGTATAAAAGTACAAGTTTCAGGACGACTGAACGGTGCTGAGATTGCTCGCAGTGAATGGGTCCGTGAAGGTAGAGTTCCTTTGCAAACTCTTAGAGCAGATATCGATTATGCAACTAAAAGAGCACAAACTACATATGGCGTGTTAGGAGTGAAAGTTTGGGTATTTAATGGAGAACTTGCACCTAAATTTAGAACTTTAACTGAATAATATCACTAATTTTTACAACAAAAAATAATATGCTTAGTCCTAAAAGAACAAAATTCCGCAAGCCTCATCGAGGTAGACTTGGAGGCGTCGCAAGCAAAGGAAATACTATTGTATTCGGTGAGTATGGATTACAAGCTTTAGAGCCAGTGTGGTTAACTTCAAGACAAATTGAAGCGACTCGTCGTACTATAACACGTTATGTTAAGAGAACCGGAAAACTATGGATCCGAGTGTTTCCAGATAAATCTATTTCTTCTAAACCCCCAGAAACTCGGATGGGGTCTGGGAAAGGAGCTCCAGATTATTGGGTTGCAGTCATAAAACCTGGACATGTGTTATTTGAAATGAACGGTGTCCCTCAAGCGTTAGCTTACCAAGCTCTGAAAAATGCTTCTTATAAGCTTCCAATTAAAACCAAATTTGTATCAAAGGAGTAATTGTAATGAGTTTTTTAAATTTTAAGGAATTACGAGATTTGAATGATGAGAGTATCATTAAAGAAATTGTAGACACAAAAAAATCCCTTTTTGAACTACGTCTAAAAAAAGCTACCAGACAGTCTTTTAAATCACATTTATTTAAGCACTATAGACGCAAGATAGCTCAACTACTAACTGTAGAGTCACAAAAAAAACAAATTATACAATAAAAAATTTATGCCTATTAAAGAGAAAAGTGGAGTTGTTATCAGTAATAAAATGGAAAAAACTATAGTCGTTTCTATTGAAAATAGAATCACTCATAAGAAATATGGAAAAGTTATTACAAAAACAAAAAAATACAAAGCACATGATGAGAAAAATGAATGCCAAATCGGAGATATTGTGAGTATCACGGAAACTAGACCTTTAAGCAAAACAAAGCGTTGGAATTTAAAAATTATAAAACAGAAATCATCACGTATTAATATCTCGAACATAGGAGAATAATTTAAATGATACAGACTCAAACTTACTTAAATGTAGCAGATAACAGTGGTGCAAAAAGAATTATGTGTATCAAAGTATTAGGAAGTAATAGACGATATGCAAGTATAGGTGATGTCATTATAGGAGTTGTTAAAGATGCTTCCCCAAATATGCCTGTTAAAAAGTCTGATGTAGTCAGAGCTGTGGTAATGAGAACAAAAAAAACAATCCGAAGAAATGATGGGATGTCTATACGATTTGATGATAATGCAGTTGTTATCATTAATAAAGAAAACAATCCACGAGGTACACGTGTTTTTGGTCCTATAGCCAGAGAATTACGAGATAAAGATTTTAGTAAAATTGTTTCACTAGCACCGGAGGTTTTGTAATGAAAAAAATAAGTGCTTTCCACGTGAGAAAAGGAGATATGATTAAGATCATTTCTGGCAAGGAGAAAGGAAAAATAGGTGAGATTATAAAAATCCTCCGTCAGAGTGGACAAGTGATTGTAAAGGACACTAATGTTAAGAAAAAACATTTAAAGCCAAAAAAAGAAGGTGAAGTTGGTAGAATCTCTCAATTTGAGGCGCCTATACACGCATCTAATGTAATGTTATACAATGCAGAAAAGAAGATTGCTAGTAGAATAACCATAAAAACAGATTCTAATGGTGCAAAAATACGAGTTTTGAAAAAATTAACTTAACCAAAATTTTATGAGCCAAACTTTAAGAGTTTACTATAAAGAAAAAGTTGTTCCGATGCTTTTAGATCAGTTCAAATATAAGAACATTCATGAAGTCCCAAAAATTACAAAAGTAACCATTAACAGAGGATTAGGAGAAGCTTCAAAAAATAATAAAGCATTAGATGTAAGTGTACAAGAACTTTCGATAATTAGTGGTCAACAACCTGTCATTACAAAAGCTAGAAAATCTATTGCTGGATTTAAAATACGTGATGGTATGCCAGTAGGTATTGCTGTTACTTTACGGAAACAAATCATGTATGCATTTTTAGAGAGATTTATACATTTAGCTTTACCAAGAATCAGAGATTTCAAGGGAATTAGTGTAAAAGGTTTTGATGGTAGAGGAAATTATAATATAGGGATTCGAGAGCAATTAATATTTCCAGAAATAGAATATGATAAAGTGGATCAAATTAGGGGAATGGATATATCTATAACCACTACTGCTACAACACAGCAGGAAGGAATCGCTTTGTTAAAAGCTTTAGGTATGCCATTTAATGATATTTAACATTATATAATAATCTAAGATAAGGAGGTTTCGTGGTTAATGACACAATATCAGATATGCTTACACGTTTACGTAATGCTAATCTGGCTAAGCATCAAATAGTAGAAGTACCATCTACCAAAATGACTCGTAATATTGCTGGTATATTGCTTGAAGAAGGGTTTATACAAAGTGTTGAGGAAGTAGGAGAAAGTTTTAACTCACAACTGCTACTTTCATTGAAATACAAAGGAAAACACCGTGAACCAGTTATAACTGCTTTACGCCGAGTAAGCAAACCCGGTTTAAGAGTCTATGCAAACAGAAAAGAGTTGCCTAGAGTTTTAGGAGGGTTAGGAATCGCTGTCATTTCAACTTCTCAAGGTGTTATGACAGATAATAAAGCAAGGCATCAAGGTTTAGGTGGTGAAGTTCTTTGTTATGTATGGTAAAAAAAATTTTAGGTGAAATATGTCTCGAATAGGTAAACTCCCAATAAAAGTCCCAGATAAAGTAAATATTACAGTAAGTTCTACAAACGTTATAGTCAAAGGACCCAAAGGTGAACTTTCCAAAGATTTACCTGGCTCAATTAAGATAATTCAAAATGATAAAACAATACAGGTTGTTCCGAAAGAAGATGCCAATAACTCTGATCAATTATACGGAACTTTTAGAAGTTTAATCAATAATATGATAATAGGGGTAACCCAAGGGTTTCAGAAAAAATTAGAACTGCAAGGTGTTGGGTACAGATCCCAAATTGATGGTAAGACATTGGTTTTAAACGTAGGTTACAGCCATCAAGTCAAAATACTATCTCCAGAAGGTATTAAATTGTCAGTGGAAGGGAACACAAATGTTATGGTCTCCGGCCTAGACAAAGAATTAGTTGGTCAAATTGCAGCCAACATCAGACTTGTAAGACCTCCTGAACCTTACAAAGGAAAAGGTATTCGTTATCAAGGTGAATATGTGCGTAAAAAAGTAGGTAAAGCTGGGAAAAAATAATTAAGTTACATATATGTCAAATACATCTATCGATAGAGTTAGACGCAGAATTCGCCAAAAAGTTAGAGGTACTGCAGAAAAGCCTCGGTTATCTGTTTTCCGTTCAAATGCCCACATCTACGCCCAGTTAATAGATGATGTTTTAGGTAAAACTATTTTATCTAGTTCTACATTAGACCCCATAATTTCTTCCGAATTAGGATCAACATCTACTTGTGAGGCAGCATCCCTTGTCGGGCAACTTTTAGCAAAAAAATGTTCCGAAGTCAATATAACGACAGTCGTTTTTGACCGAGGAGGACGCTTATATCATGGTAGAATTAAAGCGCTCGCTGACGCCGCAAGAGAAAAAGGACTTAAATTTTAACTATCACATTAACTATGTCTAATCGTAAAAAAACAAGTAAATTAAAAGAAAAAGAAACAGAGTGGCAAGAAAGAATAGTTCAAGTTCGTAGAGTTACAAAAGTAGTAAAAGGCGGGAAAAAACTAAGCTTTCGAGCAATATTAATAATTGGTAATGAAAAAGGGCAAGTAGGAGTTGGAGTCGGAAAAGCTAGTGATGTTATAGGAGCCGTAAAAAAAGCAGTGACCGATGGTAAAAAACATCTTATAGAAATTCCTATCACAAGAGAGAACTCCATACCTCACATTACAACGGGTAGATCTGGGGCGGCTAAAGTTATTATTAGACCATCAGCACCAGGTTCCGGAGTAATTGCGGGTGGGGCCGTTAGAACAATTTTAGAACTTGTGGGTGTGAAAAATATTCTTGCGAAACAACTGGGGTCCAATAACCCATTAAATAATGCTAGAGCAGCCACAGACGCTTTATCACAGTTAAAAACATTTGCACAAGTTTCTAACAATAGAACCCTGCAATCTTAAACCTACCTTTAAGCAAACATTTATCAAAATGTTTGTTTAAAAATTAGAGTTGCAAATGATTTTTTATTAATTAAATTTTTCCGATGCAAAGAACAAAACGAAACAAAAACACCTATGGAATACAATCACGAATATTCCTAACTCTTATTCTCATTATCCTGTCTAGGTTTGGTACATTTATTCCAATCCCTGGAGTAGACCATGATGCCTTCTACCAAAGTATATCCAGCAATCCTATAGTGAGCTTTCTAAATATATTTTCAGGAGGTGGTTTTGCGTCTATAGGAGTATTTGCATTAGGGATAGTGCCTTATATAAACGCATCTATACTTATACAATTAGGAACAACTTCCATAAGTAGTTTAGAAAAATTACAAAAAGAAGAAGGTGAAGCCGGTCGGCAAAAAATCTCACAAATTACAAGATATGTTGCACTAGGTTGGGCAGTTGTTCAGAGCATAGGAGTATCATTCTGGGTTAGACCTTATGTTTTTAATTGGGATACACAATTTATTCTTGAAATGACCATTGCTCTCACTACTGGTTCTATCTTGGTGATGTGGATTTCAGAACAGATTACTGAAAAAGGAATTGGGAATGGAGCATCTATGTTGATTTTCGTGAATATTATTTCGGGTCTACCCAAGTTAATTCAGCAAAGTGCTAGTTCTATAAGTACCAACAGCATTTCTGAACTAATTATCTTAGCTTTAATTTTCTTAGTGATGATTATAGGAATAATCTTTATACAAGAGGGTACAAGAAGGATACCAATTATCTCAGCAAGACAACTTGGGAAAGGACAAGTAGAAAACAAAACAAGCTATTTACCTTTACGCTTGAACCAAGGTGGTGTTATGCCAATAATTTTTGCATCTGCATTCTTAGTATTACCCGCGTACATAAGTCAACTAACAACTAATCCAACAATAATAAATATTGCGACACTTTTTTCCCCAAATGGAGGAAATAAAAGTTTGTATTTATTATTTTACTTCTTATTAATATTATTTTTTAGTTATTTTTATGCATCTTTAATATTAAACCCAGCAGATGTGTCAAAAAATTTAAAAAAAATGGAATCCAGTATACCCGGAGTTAGACCTGGCAAAGCTACAACAGATTATTTACAAAAAACTTTGAATAGACTAACATTTCTAGGAGCTTTATTTTTAGCATTCATTGCTGTAGTTCCAAGTATTATTGAAAATTTAACTAATATTTCCACGTTTAAGGGGTTAGGAGCTACTTCTTTATTAATATTAGTTGGAGTTGCCATAGATACTTCAAAGCAAGTCCAAACTTATCTAATATCAAAAAACTATGAAAGTATTTTAAAATAAATACTATCTTAAATACTTTTCCCTATAACTTTTATACTAAGATTGTCAAAAATTTAATTATACGTACTGAGTATCATCTATTAATAAAAAATCGAATTTATGAAAGTAGTCAGTTCCATCGGGAGTCTTAAAAACAGAAGTAAAGATTGCCAAGTTGTTCGAAGAAGAGGACGATTGTATGTTATTAGCAAAACCGATCCTAGGCTAAAAGTTCGCCAAGGTGGTGCAAAAATGAAAAGAAAATAAAAATTAAACTTTATCACATACAGTAGGAGAAAATAAAGTGGCACGTATAGCAGGTGTGGACCTTCCTAGAAATAAACGAGTTGAAATTGGTTTGACATATATATATGGTATAGGTTTATCAAGTTCACAGAATATTTTGATAAAAGCTCAGGTTAATTCTGATATCAGATGCAAAGATTTAACTGACCAAGATATAAGTGTAATTAGGGAAATAATTGATAAAGAATACCAAGTTGAAGGTGCAGCTAGAAGAATTGAATCTGTAAATATCAAGAGATTGATGGAAATCAATTGTACTAGAGGTCGTAGACATAGGTCTGGGTTACCATTAAGAGGTCAAAGAACTCGAACTAACGCTAGAACACGTAGAGGTAGTAAAAAAACTGTAGCCGGCAAGAAAAAAGTGACAAAATAGGCTGTTTTTAATCAGTCAATAACCTAATAATCGTAAAACACATGGCAATTCAAATAAAAAAATCTATAGTAAAAAAAAGTAAAAAAGCAGCACCAAATGGGGTTGCTCATATTCAATCCACTTTTAACAACACAATTGTAACTATTACTAATACTACAGGAGAGACGATATCTTGGGCTTCAGCCGGAGCTATCGGATTTAAAGGAGCGAAAAAAGGAACACCTTTTGCAGCTCAAATTGCGGCAGAAAAAGCTAGTAAAGAAGCTATCACTCAAGGTGTAAAAAAAGCAGAGGTCTTGGTCTGTGGTCCAGGTGCTGGAAGAGAGACGGCTATTCGAGCTTTACAATCCGCGGGATTGGAAATTACAATGATTCGTGATATTACTCCTGTTCCACACAATGGATGTAGACCTCCTAAAAAGCGACGTATCTAATTACTTTAGAACATTATTATGGCTCAATTTGAAATAGAATGTGTCGAGTCAAAAAATGATACTAGTCTAGATCATTATGGAAAATTTATATTACAACCTTTAGATCAAGGTCAAGGTATTACAGTAGGCAATGCGTTGAGAAGAGTATTACTCTCAGATTTGGAAGGTACTGCTATAGTAGCAGTGAGGATTGCTGGAATAAATCATGAGTTTTCAACTATACCAGGAGTCCGAGAAGATGTTTTAGAAATCTTGTTAAACCTTAAAGAGATTGTACTTAAAAGCTATAGTAAAGAACCCTCTATAGGTCGATTAAGAGTTCAAGGACCAGCTATTGTCACAGCATCTGATTTTGATCTATCATCTGAAATAGAAATTATTGACCCTAAGCAATATATAGCAACTATCTGCAGTAATAACATTTTGGAAATGGAATTCAGAATAGAAGCAGGAAAAGGATATCAAATTGTGGAAAAATTTATGGAAGATACATCTATAGATTTTTTGCAGGTGGATGCTGTATTTATGCCAGTAAAAAAAGTAAATTATTCCGTCGAAGAAATTAGATATAATAATTATTCTTTAAAAGATAAACTAACTTTAGAAATATGGACAAATGGTAGTATTTCACCTCAAGAAGCAATTGGACAGGGATCTACGGTATTAACTAATCTATTTAATCCTTTAAAAACAGTTCATTTCAAATCTGAGGAAGAGAAATTTCTGCCCGAAGGAGCTAGAATTAATCAGATATTAATAGAAGAGTTACAACTATCAGTCCGAGCGTACAACTGTCTAAAACGAGCACAAATTCATTCAGTTGCTGATTTACTTGACTACTCACAAGAAGACCTCCTAGAAATAAAAAACTTTGGGCAAAAGTCAGCTGAAGAAGTAATTGATGCTTTACAAAAACGACTAGGTATAAATCTACCAAAAGAGAAAAATCTAAAAAACAAATAAATCTAAACAACAACAAATAACCTGTTTATTATGAATAAAACTATATTTCTTACTAAAACCCAAAAAGAAAATAATTATAAATGGTTTCTTTTTGACGCGGATTCAAAAACCTTAGGTAGATTATCAACGGAAATTAGCAGGGTTTTACTTGGAAAAAATGACCCTCATTATAATCCAAGCCAAAATATCTATCATGGGGTCATTGTCATTAACGCAGAAAAAGTTGCCATAACAGGTAAAAAACCAAATGATAAATTTTATTATCGTCACTCTGGGAGACCTGGTGGATTAACTATCGAAACTTTTCGAGAACTCCAAAATCGCATTCCTTCTCGAATAATAGAGAAATCAGTTAAGGGAATGCTACCTAAAGGAAGTTTAGGACGTCAACTCTTCACAAAATTGAAAGTTTACAAAGGATCATTCCATCCTCACCAGGCGCAAAACCCACAACAAATAAAAGTATATTAAGAGCTTTAATAAATATGAGTCAAGCAACTTACATAGGTACCGGTCACAGAAAAAACTCCATTGCAAGAGTTAGATTAACTCTTGGGTCAGGCAAAATTCTTATTAATGGAGTAGATGGTGAGTTATATTTACAATTTAGTCCAAATTATTTACAAGTTTCTAAATCACCTTTAAGTAGTTTAGGACTAGAAAATAAATATGACCTTAATATCAAAGCAGAAGGTGGTGGGTTAACTGGGCAAACAGAAGCTATAAGATTAGGCTTAGCAAGGGCTTTATGCACAATCAATCCAGAGAATCGTGTAGCTTTAAAGTTTGAAGGCTATCTAACACGAGATTCTCGAAGTAAAGAGCGCAAAAAATATGGTTTAAGAAAAGCAAGAAAAGCACCACAATTCTCTAAACGATAAGATTATAAATAAATATATATGCCTAAAAAAAATATTCACCCGAAATGGTATACGGATAGTAAAGTTTATTGTGACGGACAACTCGTAATGACGGTTGGGTCGACAAAACCAGAATTGAATGTAGATATATGGTCCGGAAACCATCCATTTTATACGGGCTCACAACGATTGCTAGATACTGAAGGTCGTGTAGAACGATTTTTAAGAAAATATAAAATATCAACTAAAACTTCTGAGTCATAAATAATTTTTACAAATAGTATATGCCAACAATTCAACAATTAGTTAGGTCAGAGCGAGAACAAATTAAAAAGAAAACTAAATCTCCAGCCTTAAAAAGCTGCCCCCAAAGAAGAGGGGTTTGTACAAGAGTTTATACAACAACACCAAAGAAACCAAACTCAGCATTGAGAAAAGTAGCAAGAGTACGATTAACTTCTGGATTTGAAGTTACCGCTTATATACCAGGTATTGGACACAATATTCAAGAGCACTCTGTTGTTTTAATTCGTGGAGGTAGAGTTAAGGATCTTCCAGGAGTTAGATATCACATTATACGAGGCACTCTAGACGCATCTGGAGTTAAAGATAGAAAACAAAGCCGTTCCAAATATGGAGCGAAACGACCAAAATAAATAACAAAAATAATTAATACTTTATGTCAAGACGTACAACTGCAAAAAAAAGATTAGCTCTACCGGATCCTATTTATAATAGCCGATTAGTTAGTATGCTTACCGTAAGAATTCTACAAGAAGGTAAAAAACATCTAGCCCAAAGAATTATCTATCAAGCTTTGGATATTATAAAAGAGAAAACTGGTGAAGAACCATTAAATATTTTAGAAACTGCAATTCGAAAAGTAACCCCATTAGTAGAAGTTAAAGCAAAAAGAATTGGAGGATCTACATATCAAGTCCCAATGGAGGTACGAGCTTTCAGAGGTACCAATTTAGCCTTAAGATGGATAACAAAATTTTCCCGAGAACGTTCCGGTAAAACTATGGCAATAAAATTAGCAAATGAACTAATGGATTCAGCTAATGAAACTGGAAACTCTATACGAAAAAGAGAAGAAACTCACAGAATGGCAGAAGCTAATAAAGCCTTTGCACATTACCGTTTTTAAATTTCTGAAAATAACAAAAGCAACGAGACTGTATAACAAAATTAATCTTAATAATTCTAGGTAAAAATACATATGGCAAGAGCTAAATTTGAGAGATCTAAACCACACGTAAACATTGGGACAATTGGCCATGTCGATCACGGTAAAACAACTTTAACCGCTGCAATCTCTGCAACCCTTGCAAGTTATACGGGGATAACAAAAAAATTTGATGAGATTGACTCTGCGCCTGAAGAAAGAGCTAGAGGGATTACTATTAATACAGCTCATATTGAATATGAAACAGAAAAACGACACTATGCACACGTAGATTGCCCTGGGCACGCAGATTATGTGAAGAATATGATTACAGGAGCCGCACAAATGGATGGTGCAATCTTAGTATGTTCTGCAGCAGATGGTCCTATGCCTCAAACACGTGAACACATATTACTTGCTAAACAAGTTGGTGTACCTCACATTGTCGTATTCTTAAATAAAGCCGATATGGTCGATGATGCTGAACTATTAGAACTAGTACAGCTAGAAGTTCAAGAATTATTATCAAAATATGACTTTCCAGGAGACGAAATACCATTCGTATCTGGATCTGCTTTACTAGCCTTAGAAGCACTAACAAATAATCCAAAAATCACAAGAGGCCAAGATAAATGGGTAGATACTATCTATAATCTAATGGACAAAGTTGACTCTTACATACCTACCCCAGAGAGAGAAGTTGACAAGAGTTTCTTAATGGCTGTTGAAGATGTATTCTCTATTACAGGTAGAGGAACAGTTGCTACAGGAAGAGTTGAAAGAGGTCAAGTAAAAGTAGGTGATACAATTGAAATCGTGGGTCTGCGTGAAACGAGAAATACAACTATAACAGGATTAGAAATGTTCCAAAAAAGCTTAGAGGAAGCTCTAGCTGGGGATAATGTAGGTATTCTTCTTAGAGGTATTCAAAAAGTAGACATAGAAAGAGGAATGGTATTATCTAAACCTGGTTCTATAACTCCTCATACTAAGTTTGAAGGAGAAGTTTATGTACTAACTAAAGAAGAAGGTGGTCGTCACACTCCATTCTTTACAGGTTATAGACCACAATTTTATGTTCGAACAACTGATGTAACTGGAACGATCACACAGTTTACAAGTGATGATGGTTCTGCCGCTGAAATGGTGATGCCTGGAGATAGAATAAAAATGACTGCCCAGTTAATTCATCCTATTGCTATAGAAAAAGGGATGAGATTTGCAATTAGAGAAGGTGGTAGAACGGTTGGGGCTGGTGTAGTTTCAAAAATTATTGAATAAAATCAACCCTAAAATATGGCTCAAACAAAACAACAGAAAATTAGGATCAGATTAAAAAGTTACGATACTTCCTTGCTGAGTGTATCATGCGAAAAAATTATTGAAACGGCTTCTAGAACAGATTCTTTGAGTATGGGTCCTATACCTATTCCAACGAGAAGAAAGATTTATTGTGTACTAAGATCTCCCCATGTTAATAAGGATTCAAGAGAACACTTTGAAATTCGTACACATAAAAGAATTATCGACGTCTACGATCCTTCTTCAAAAACAATAGATTCTCTAATGAAATTAGACCTTCCATCAGGTGTTCATATAGAAGTTAGGCTATAAGAAAAAAAAATGATATAGAAAAACTTCTATATCATTTTTTTTTAGTATAAGGATTCTTCTTGATGAGTCAAAATTGAAACGTTGGAAGTAGGATAAGCTACACAAGTTAATACAAAACCTGCTGCAATTTGACTATCATCTAAAAAAGATTGATCAGATTGATCCACAGTACCAGAAACAACTTTACCAGCACATGTAGAACATGCACCTGCTCTACAAGAATAAGGTAGATCTACACCTTGCTCTTCAGCAGCATCTAAGACATATTGATCATCTGGACAATTAATCGTTGTATCTACACCAGATCCTGTTAATTTAACTTTATAAGCTGCCATTATATAAATTCTCCCAAAATGTAACGTTATGTTAATTATGTATATTAGAATTAAAGTTACCGTAGAACGGAAATCTCATGTGCGCAATCCCACTGCGGTTATGCTTGCTCAGCAATTACTACTTGATATTATAAATAATTAAAAATTTAGAATCTGCATTAATATACTATACGATGGAAATAAAATCAATATTGTAAAAATAATTATAACAATAAGTTAGTTTCATTATATAATTTTTAAGTAGGTAAAATAAAATTACCCAATTATGTAAGAAAGTTAATTACTAAACCATAGTGGAGGGATTTGTTCAATGGGTTTACCTTGGTATCGAGTACACACAGTTGTTTTAAACGACCCCGGAAGATTAATTGCCGTTCATCTAATGCATACAGCTCTTGTAGCTGGATGGGCAGGATCTATGGCTTTATACGAATTAGCGGTATTTGATCCATCAGATCCAGTACTAAACCCGATGTGGAGACAGGGTATGTTTGTTATGCCATTTATGGCTCGTATTGGTGTAACAGATTCTTGGGGTGGATGGAGCATTACAGGAGAAAGTATAGCTAATCCAGGTTTCTGGAGTTTTGAAGGTGTTGCTCTAGCACACATAGGCTTGTCAGGTTTATTATTTCTTGCAGCAATCTGGCATTGGGTTTACTGGGATCTAGAACTTTTTAGAGATCCACGTACAGGGAATCCTGCACTAGACTTACCAAAAATTTTTGGTATACACTTACTATTATCTGGAGTTCTATGCTTTGGATTTGGTGCTTTCCACGTGACAGGCGCATGGGGTCCTGGTATTTGGGTATCTGATGCATATGGTATCACTGGTAAAGTTCAGCCTGTTGCACCAGCTTGGGGTCCTGAAGGATTCAACCCGTTTAACCCAAGTGGAGTTGCTTCACATCATATTGCAGCAGGTGTTCTTGGATTTTTAGCTGGTATTTTCCATATAGCAGTGAGACCTCCACAAAGACTGTACAGAGCACTTCGTATGGGTAACATTGAAACAGTGTTGTCAAGCAGTATCGCAGCTGTATTCTGGTCAGCATTTGTTGTAACAGGAACTATGTGGTACGGAAGCGCAACTACTCCGATCGAATTATTTGGGCCAACTAGATATCAATGGGATAGCGGATATTTCCAACAAGAAATTGAAAGACGAGTTGAAAACTCTCTTAATGAAGGCTTATCCTTAAGTGAAGCGTGGTCTCGTATTCCTGATAAACTTGCATTCTACGACTATGTAGGTAATAACCCAGCAAAAGGTGGTTTATTCCGTGCCGGTCCTATGAATAAAGGTGATGGAATTGCTGAAGCGTGGTTAGGTCACCCTATATTCCAAGATAAAGAAGGTAGAGAATTAACGGTTAGAAGAATGCCTGCTTTCTTTGAAACTTTCCCTGTGATCCTTGTAGATAAAGATGGTATTATTCGTGCCGATATCCCTTTCAGAAGAGCTGAATCTAAGTATAGTATAGAACAAGTAGGTGTAACTGTGAGTTTCTATGGTGGTAAACTAAATGGACAAGTATACACAGATGCACCGACTGTAAAAAAATATGCCAGAAAAGCTCAACTAGGTGAAGTTCTTGAATTTGACCGTACGACACTTGAATCTGATGGAGTTTTCAGAAGTAGCCCTAGAGGATGGTATACTTTTGGACATGCCAACTTCGCACTTCTATTCTTCTTAGGTCATTTATGGCACGGATCTAGAACTTTATTTAGAGATGTTTTCAGTGGTATTGGTGCAGAAATTACTGAACAAGTCGAATTTGGAGCATTCCAAAAACTTGGTGACAGAAGTACTAAGAAACAAGGTGCAGTATAAAACTGTATTACTAGTTTATTAACTAAACATATTGAGAAGAAACAATTCATCTTATGGAAACATTAGTTTACGTTTTTTTACTTGCGGGAACTTTAGGAGTAATATTTTTCTCTGTGTTCTTCAGAGACCCTCCTAGAATTGCAAAAAAATAATCTATCTCGAATTTAATTTATGGATGTAGTTTAGCACTACATCCATAAACATTTAAAATTACTGTCTAGTCTTGTTAAAGTCGATACTTTTTTTAACAAAGATACCTCTTCTTCAAAACCGTACGTGAGACTTTCACCTCATACGGCTCCTTGATCGAGCAAAACATAATTTGTTTTTACGTACCATTTGTAATAGTTAATTATGAAGCTGATAGAATAATGCTTAAATACTTTATTCCGGAATAAGTCTTCTTTATCTTCCTCATTTAACGAAATCGATTCATTTTTTAATTTTGGCTTGTTAAAAACTTAACAACTCTACTGTAACTTACTCTGGAAGACCTTAACAAATCAAATATAGAAAAGATTTTTCCCAATAAGATATATAGTAAATTTTTCAACTTGATTCCAGATGGCATGACCAAAAACAAAACTTTACCAGATCTTATTTTCCCTGACCCCCAAAGATCTTACATTCATTCTTAAAATTTTTCCATTCCCAAAAAAATTTTAAAACTTTATTATAAGAATGGAAGAAATCTGTCCATGTTGTGGCTACAAATTTAGAGGAAGTTAAATTATAAGAAAAGTCTCCCCTTACCATTCTTAAAATTTTATGTTTTAAAGGTATGTTTAAAATTAAAAGAAAAGAACTAGACTTTATGTAACTTAAAAAGTTTTCTTTAAGTTTTAAAGAAAATAACAAAGTAAATTTCTTCAAAAGAGAAAATTGAGAATGCAAAGATTTAGGTTTTGTATACCTATAAAAAAAGTGTAAAAAGAATGGTTCAATAAGAAATTCTAAGATGGAACTTACAATCTTAGCTTTTAAAATTTTTATACTGAGAAACCCTTTTTTTACATAAGACTCGAGTAAGAAATACTTCCAATTAATAATATTGCTGTAGATTTCATAGACCAAACTTAACTTTATTTCGGAAGATAAAAATAGGCCCTTACGATAATAATAATCTGTCACCTTCTTAACTGCCAAATAATAGATTGATTTACTTTTAATCAAAAGTTTCTGCAATCTTTTAACATTTCTGCTACTATCACAACATTTCGCCTCATAAATTTTACATTGTAAGCGAAAACTTTTTCTTTGAAACTTCTTCCAAGGTAAATGTTTCCAGGAAATACTAATATTGTCTTGTTCCATACTTAAATCATAAAATTTACTTTCCCAATCTGTAAGGAATTACCCTTCATCCTACCCAACTTTGTAAAAAGTTATTTTTATTCGTTCCATAATTTGATTAGTTTGTTAACGTAGTGCTCATCCAATATGCCCACTCAACTCTTAGGGAGGCATTTACCACCATGAATGTAATGCAAGAGAATTAAAGTTTTATATGAATAAAATAAAGAAAATTCATATGTTCGAATTAGACATTTTTTAGGGATCTGCACATATCAACTTACGATGCCCCAGTGTCCAGATAATTTTTTGGTCTGATTAGGCTGTGTCCCCAGCTTTCATTTTGGAAAAATCCTCCATGTGGGCACTTTCGCATTAATTTCTCCCCTAAACAGTAGGACTTAATATTTCTATTTCACCTACATCAAACAATAGTTATAAAAATACTAGATTTTTACCTCAACCTGGTATAAAAATTAACTTAAGCTGAGAACGAATCGCACCATGATCTTCGAACGGATCTCTTAGGTCTTTTGACCCTGGTCCAAACGCCGTGTACATTGAATACCCAGTTACCCCAAGAAGCAAGCTAGCTATAAAAATAATAAGAACTGTTGCAGTTTCCATAATACATCTAACATTGAAATCAGTTATTTTTTATAATACTATTAGTATAGTACTGTAAAAACAAAAAATTTCGCTACTAAGTATACAATGGCATTAAGAACAAGATTAGGTGAACTTTTAAGACCTCTTAACTCTGAATACGGCAAAGTTTCCCCTGGTTGGGGTACTACTCCAATTATGGGCTTTGTTATGTTGTTATTCTTTGTGTTTCTATTGATTATCTTACAAATTTATAATTCTTCCCTAATAATCGAAAACGTTGATGTAGATTGGGCAAGTCTTGGTAATTAAAAATATAACCAATAAATAAAAATTAAACATAAAAACAAAATAGTTCGAAATAGAGGATTTTATCCTCTGTTTCGAACTATTTTGTTTTAGTAACTTCAACTACTTCATCTAAAGAAAAATTATTTGTGTTTACTCCACTATAACTTACCTTTTCAAATCTTACGACAACTGGATATCTAATACCACTTGTATCAATAGTTGCCACTGTACCTATATCTTGATACCAATAAGATTCTTTTCTCAAAATCCGAACTTGTGACCCTCTTTTTACCATAAATTATTATGCTTTATAGATGTATATAATCAAATCTATCTTAAAATTTTAATAAATTTTTTATTTTAAGTTTTATAACCACTTTTATACCACTTTCTTACTAAAAGTCAAAAGGATATTACCTCAACATTACTGGCACAAGAATTTCAACTAAAAACTTTTTAGAATTCGGATAGAAATAGTTATTATTAGTGTATAAACCAATTATTTTAAATTCAAAATGAAAATTTCTTGGAGAAATATTTTTCTTTGGTCTTTCCCAGCCCTCGTTATTCTATTCTTTATATGGCAAGGTTTTAACAACTCTAGCAGCACAGATTTTGGAAAAAATGTAGCAAGCTCCAGAATGACATATGGTCGATTTTTGGAATACCTTGATATGGGTTGGGTAAAGCGAGTTGATTTATATGATGATGGTCATACTGGAATAGTTGAAGCTATAGGACCTGAATTAGGAAACAGAATTCAAAGAATCAGAGTAGAACTTCCCACTACAGCCCCAGAATTAATCACGAAATTACGTAAAGCAAATGTTGATATAGATGCACATCCAGCGAGTGATAATTCTTCTAACTTAGGGATCATTGGAAACTTAATATTTCCATTACTGCTTATTGGAGGATTAGCCTTTCTCTTTAGACGATCTAACAATTTACAAGGCGGACCAGGTCAAGCAATGAATTTTGGGAAGTCAAAAGCTAGATTTTCTATGGAAGCAAAAACAGGAGTTACGTTCGACGACGTCGCAGGCGTAGATGAGGCTAAAGAAGAATTTCAAGAAGTAGTCTCGTTCTTAAAACGTCCAGAACGATTTACTGCTGTGGGAGCCAAAATTCCTAAAGGAGTCATGTTAGTAGGTCCTCCAGGAACCGGTAAAACTTTACTTGCAAAAGCAATAGCTGGAGAAGCTGGAGTTCCATTTTTCAGTATTTCTGGGTCCGAATTTGTAGAAATGTTTGTTGGGGTTGGTGCATCAAGAGTTCGAGATTTATTCAAAAAAGCAAAAGAAAATTCACCTTGTATAATTTTTATTGATGAGATCGATGCAGTTGGTAGACAAAGAGGAACTGGAATAGGTGGAGGAAACGATGAGAGAGAGCAAACTCTTAATCAACTTTTAACTGAGATGGATGGGTTTGAAGGAAATACGGGCATAATTATAATTGCAGCTACAAATAGAGTAGATGTATTGGACGCGGCTTTACTTAGACCAGGAAGATTTGACAGACAGGTAACTGTAAACGTTCCCGATGTAAAAGGAAGATTAGAAATCTTAAATGTTCATGCAAGAAATAAAAAGCTTTCTGACGAGATTTCACTGGAAGTCATAGCTAGACGTACACCTGGCTTTTCTGGGGCAGACTTAGCAAACCTTTTAAATGAAGGAGCAATTTTAACTGCTCGTAGACGCAAACAAGCTATGACAATGTCAGAAATAGACGCTGCAATAGATAGAGTTATAGCCGGTATGGAAGGTACAGTACTTGTAGACAGTAAAACGAAAAGATTAATCGCGTATCATGAAGTTGGCCATGCCATCGTAGCTACACTTTTAACTCATCATGACCCGGTTCAGAAAGTAACCTTAATTCCACGAGGTCAAGCAAAAGGTCTAACTTGGTTTACTCCTGCAGAAGATCAGTCTTTGACATCTAGATCGCAAATACTAGCTCGAATAATGGGAGCTTTGGGTGGTAGGGCTGCAGAAGAAGTTGTATTTGGTTACCCAGAAGTTACTACGGGGGCTGGAAATGATCTTCAACAGGTTACTTCGATGGCAAGACAAATGGTTACAAGATTTGGTATGTCTAATATAGGGCCTCTAGCACTAGAAAATCAAACTTCTGATCCTTTCCTTGGTAGAACTATGGGATCAAGCTCTGAATACTCAGAAGATATCGCATCAAGAATCGATATGCAAATCCGATCTATTATTCAACACTGTCACAATGAAACTGTAGAAATAATTAAAGATAATAGAATAATAATTGATAAACTTGTAGATTTACTAATTGAAAAAGAAACTATTAGTGGTGACGAGTTTAGACAAATTGTAGAAGAATTTACAACAATCCCTGAAAAAAATACATACATTTCACAAGTATAAGACGGGACCGACGGGGCTCGAACCCGCAACTTCCGCCGTGACAGGGCGGTGCTCTAACCAATTGAACTACAATCCCAATCGTAAGATAACATTTTAAATGTTATCATTCATATCAAAACTTTATTGTAACAGTTGCTTACAAGAATGGAGACCATTAGGAGAGGAAGAGATTCGAACTCTCGGTATGATATAATCATACATCGGATTAGCAATCCGACGCTTTCAACCACTCAGCCACCTCTCCAGAGTTTCTTTATAGAATAAATTATAACAAATTTATATTATTCATCTCAATAGATAACAAAGATATTTTTATTTCTGAAAAATACTTCGTGGCTTAGGCGGGACTTGAACCTGCGACCTTGGGCTTATGAGTCCCCTGCTCTAACCACTGAGCTACTAAGCCTACCCAATACAGCATATCATTTTAGTACAATTGAATCAATATAAAATACATGTTTTAAAAAATTTATTAAGCATTTAAACAAGATAAAATTATATGATTCTTTTTCTCCAAAAATAAAAATAATTTCTCTAGAATTCTAACTACTCAAAATTAAATTCCTCAACATAATTTTATATTCTTTAAGAATAGATGAATGTTTTGATTGTACCCTCTATAAAAATATTTTTACTTAAATAAAGTAAAAAACGAATCTTTAAAAAAAACACAACTGATTTTTACAAAAGAATCTAACGTTACAAACTATTTTTTTAACTTTATTTATATATAAGTTATCGTTAATACTACTTTTAAACGAATACTTTTTTTTTATTTTTGTCTACAATATAAATGCGATACCTAATTTTTTAACTTTATAAGACTTAAAAAAAGCTTATAACATGTATATTGATTAATCTATATAATTTGCAGCCAATATTATGTCTGATTTTTGGGAAAATCTACTACGATTTCCGCGATTTTTCATATCCTCTACATTGGGATTAGTTTTGACCATCATTGGGCCGTTTTTTAATCTGCTCAAAAGTCCAAGAAATACAATTATTTTAATAATGTTGATCGTGTTTTTGTGTACATTCATATTGCTCACATTAAAAGCAATGTTAAATCTAGATACAAATTCCACAGTACTGACTTCTTTCATCAATTAAAATATTTTTTAACAGAGTGAGGTATCAATAATATGCTTTCAACAAATTTAACAAAAAGAGAAACTACTGGAGCTTTTGCTTTAATTGATAGTTTAGTAAGACATGGAGTTAAACATATATTTGGGTATCCCGGAGGAGCAATACTTCCCATATATGATGAATTATACGCTTGGGAAAAAGAAGGATTCATTGAGCACATTTTAGTTAGACATGAACAAGGTGCAGCTCACGCCAGTGACGCTTACTCTAGATCTACAGGAAAAGTTGGAGTTTGTTTTGCAACATCAGGCCCAGGTGCTACAAACCTAGTAACAGGTATAGCTACAGCTCACATGGACTCAATACCGATCGTCGTAATCACAGGTCAGGTAGGAAGATCTTTTATAGGAACAGATGCTTTCCAAGAAATTGACATCTTTGGTATAACACTTCCAATTGTTAAGCATTCATACGTTGTTCGAGATACAAAAGACATGTCTAGAATAGTTGCAGCTGCTTTCTTCATAGCTAAATACGGTAGACCTGGACCCGTACTTATAGATGTACCAAAAGATGTAGGATTAGAACCATGTAATTATATCCCTGTTGATCCAGGTAATGTTAACTTACTAGGCTGCCCCCCAATAATAAATCACAATAAAAAGCGTATAGAACAAGCTGCAAACCTTATTAAACAATCTAACCAACCTCTATTGTATATTGGAGGTGGAGCTGTAGTCTCTGGGGCCTACAAAGAAATATCTGAGCTCTCTACTTATCTTCAAATACCAATTGCCACAACGTTAATGGGTAAAGGAATAGTTGATGAGAATAATAGTCTATCGCTTGGAATGTTAGGAATGCATGGCACGGTATATGCAAATTACGCTGTGAGTGAGTGTGATTTATTAATAGCTTTAGGGGCAAGATTTGATGACAGAGTTACAGGAAAATTAGACGAATTTGCTTGCCATGCTCAAGTTATACATGTGGACATAGATCCAGCTGAAGTCGGAAAAAACAGAATACCACAAGTAGGGATAGTTGGTGAAGTTAAAGAAGTTGTTCAAGAGCTGTTAGACTTTATTAAAGAAAATGGTTCTCCTAATCCGGAACAAACTCAACCATGGAGAAAACGATTAAACCGTTGGCGCAATGAGTATCCTCTATTAGTACCTAAAAACGCTCAAAACTTATCTCCCCAAGAAGTAATCTCCGAAATTAGTAAGTACTCATCAGATGCATACTGGACTACAGATGTTGGACAACATCAAATGTGGGCTGCTCAATTTGTAAGGACAAGCCAAAGAAAATGGGTAACGAGTGCTGGTTTAGGAACTATGGGTTATGGTTTACCAGCAGCGGTAGGTGTCCAAATAGCTCATCCAGACTCTCAAGTTATATGTATTTCTGGTGACGCAAGCTTTCAGATGAACATGCAAGAGTTAGGGACAGTAGCACAGTACAGTCTACCAATAAAAATAATGATTATAAATAACCGTTGGCAAGGGATGGTTAGACAATGGCAACAAGCTTTTTATGGAGAAAGATACTCTCATTCTAATATGGAAAAGGGAGCCCCAAACTTTATTCAGCTAGCAGAAGCATTTGGAATAAAAGGAATTTTAATAAAAAATAGAACTGAACTTTCAGAGTCTATACAATCTATTATGGAATATGATGGTCCAATCGTAGTAGATTTCCAAGTTATACCAGATGCAAATTGTTACCCTATGGTAGCACCAGGAAAAAGCAATGCACAAATGATAGGAGTTTAAAAAAAATTCTTATTGGGCCGGGTTGGATTTGAACCAACGTAGGCGCAGCCAGCGGATTTACAGTCCGCCCCCTTTAACCCCTCGGGCACCGACCCAAAATATGTTTTTTATTCATATGGATAATTTATCATAGAAACAAAAACAATACAAGAGGTTGAGAAAAAGGTTAGCCAGAACTGGCTAACCTTTTATTCTATTAATCGAATCTTTGTTCTAGTCGAGTTGCTTTACCAAATCTTAAACGTAAATAATATAATTTGGATCTTCTAACCTTTGAACTTCTTATAATTTCTATACTCTTTAACTTAGGTGAATTTAAAAGGTAAACTCTTTCTACCCCAACACCTTGCATCACACGTCTTAGAGTTATAGTTGCATTCAAGGATGAATTTTTCTTTGCAATAACAACTCCTTCTGTAAATTGTACTCTTTCTTTATTACCCTCAGTTATGGATACACCAAGTTTGATCGTATCTCCAACTCTAATGTTTGGAGTATTAACATTTAAAAATTTATTTTCTAACTCTTTTTGAAATGTTAAATTTAAGTTATTATCTAGTTTCATACTTTTATTTTCTTCTTATTAATTAGAGTAATTAGAGATAGAACTCCTCGTACAAAGATATACTAAATTGACTTAACAAAAAAATCTATAAAATCTAAAAATGAAAAATTAGCTATACTACTTTAAAATTTTGTATACTTAATCCCGCCCAAATAACTCGCTATCATGAGACAATCAATGATAAAAATATGTAGTAGAACTAAAAGTATATGTTCGAACGTTTCACTGAAAAGGCTATAAAAGTCATAATGTTAGCACAAGAAGAAGCTAGAAGGCTAGGGCACAACTTTGTAGGAACAGAACAAATTTTGCTAGGTCTTATAGGAGAAGGCACTGGAATTGCAGCAAAAGTACTGAAATCCATGGGGGTAAATTTAAAGGACGCCAGAGTTGAAGTAGAGAAAATTATTGGTAGAGGATCAGGATTTGTAGCTGTAGAAATACCTTTCACACCTAGAGCAAAGCGTGTTTTGGAATTGTCTTTAGAAGAAGCACGACAACTTGGACACAATTACATAGGTACAGAACATTTATTATTAGGTCTTATTAGAGAAGGTGAAGGCGTTGCTGCTAGAGTACTAGAAAATTTAGCTTTAGACCTCACAAAAATAAGAACCCAAGTAATACGATTACTAGGAGATACTGCTGAGGCTACTACAGGAAATACTCAAAATAAAGGAAAAACCCCAACTTTAGAAGAATTTGGTAGTAATCTCACTCAAAAAGCTGCAGAAGGAAAATTAGATCCTGTCATAGGTAGACAGAAAGAGATTGAACGAGTTATCCAAATTTTAGGTCGTAGAACAAAAAATAACCCAATATTGATAGGAGAACCTGGAGTTGGTAAAACAGCCATAGCTGAAGGTTTAGCTCAACGTATAACAAATCGAGATGTCCCTGACATATTAGAAGATAAACGCGTTGTAACATTAGATATTGGTCTCTTAGTTGCAGGAACAAAATATAGGGGGGAATTTGAAGAGAGACTCAAAAAAATAATTGACGAAATCAGAGTTGCAAATAATGTAATTCTTGTAATAGATGAAGTTCACACACTTATAGGGGCAGGTGCGGCAGAAGGAGCAATTGATGCAGCCAATATACTTAAGCCAGCATTGGCTAGAGGAGAAATGCAATGTATTGGAGCAACTACACTGGAAGAATATAGAAAACACATTGAAAAAGACCCAGCTTTGGAAAGAAGATTTCAACCAGTAATAGTGGGAGAACCAAGTGTAGAAGAAACTATCGAGATATTATATGGTCTACGTGATCGATATGAAAAACATCACAAACTTGTCATCTCTGACGAAGCTTTAACAGCAGCAGCTAAGTTTGCAGACCAATATATAGCGGATAGATTTTTACCTGACAAAGCAATCGATTTGATAGATGAAGCAGGTTCAAGAGTCAGACTCCTACACTCACAGCTTCCCCCAGCGGCAAAAGAGCTAGATAAAGAATTACGAGAGATATTAAAACAAAAAGATGAAGCAGTTAGAGGACAAGATTTTGAAACTGCTGGTCAGCTTAGAGATAGAGAAATGGAAATAAAAGCACAAATTGCTGCAATTGCTCAAAGTAAAAAAGGTGAAAATGAACCTTCCAAAGAAGTTTCTGTAGTAACCGAAGAAGATATAGCACAAATTGTAGCTGCTTGGACTGGAATACCAGTAAATAAAATGACTAGAAGTGAATCTGAAAAATTACTTCAAATGGAAGAAACACTTCATGGAAGAATTATTGGTCAAGATGAAGCAGTTGTAGCTGTTTCTAGAGCAATAAGAAGAGCTCGAGTTGGGTTGAAAAATCCTAATCGACCAATTGCCAGTTTTATATTCTCTGGTCCAACGGGAGTAGGAAAAACGGAACTGACTAAAGCTTTAGCATCATACTTCTTTGGTTCTGAAGAAGCAATGGTTCGTTTAGATATGTCTGAATATATGGAAAGACACACTGTGTCAAAACTTATAGGATCTCCTCCAGGTTATGTTGGATACAATGAGGGCGGCCAATTAACTGAAGCAGTACGAAGAAGACCTTATACCGTTGTTCTATTCGATGAAATTGAAAAAGGCCATCCAGATGTTTTTAACCTATTACTCCAAATTTTAGAGGATGGAAGATTAACTGACTCTAAAGGAAGAACAGTCGATTTCAAAAACACTTTATTAATTCTAACATCTAACGTTGGGTCTAAAGTTATTGAAAAAGGTGGTGGGGGACTTGGATTTGAACTGTCCGAAAATGCGAATGATACTCAGTATAATAGAATAAAAAGCTTAGTAAATGAAGAACTTAAACAGTATTTTAGACCTGAGTTTTTAAACAGATTAGATGAGATTATCGTTTTTAGACAACTGACAAAAGATGAAGTTGGTGAAATTGCAGAGATCATGCTAAAAGAAGTCTTCACCAGAATTTCTGAGAAAGGCATCCAATTAGAAGTAACTGCTAGATTTAAAAGCCACCTTATTGATGAAGGTTACAATCCCATTTACGGTGCAAGACCTCTGAGAAGAGCAGTTATGAGATTATTAGAAGATACCCTTTCCGAAGAGTTCTTATCCGAAAAAATTAAGGAAGGAGACACTGCAGTTGTCGACGTCGATATCGATGGCAAAGTACAAGTTTTATTAGGTGAAAAACTTGAACTATCTAAAACTTAATAAACTCTATTACCAGAACAATAACTGTTCTGGTAAACAGAAATTATTAAATTAAACAATTGTCAAGAAAATATATTTGTAATATAATTGTAGTCAATAGAAAAAGCCGGGATAGCTCAGTTGGTAGAGCAGTGGATTGAAAATCCACGTGTCACCAGTTCAAACCTGGTTCCTGGCATTAAGAAACTTGTAGGGATAATTTATTATTCCGCAAAATAAAAATTTCAGGTAATAATATTCTTCTACAAAGTTCACCTAGATACGAAAAAATTTTCTCTTCATTGTATCTTAGATAAATCTTTTTTGTTATAATTTGTATATTAGGAGAGATGGTCGAGTGGTTTAAGGCGCAGCACTGGAAATGCTGTTTAGAGGTGACTTTAACGAGGGTTCGAATCCCTCTCTCTCCTAAATTTTCCACATATTAGCGTCCTTAGTTCAGTTGGTAGAACGCAGGTCTCCAAAACCTGATGTCGAGGGTTCAAGTCCTTCAGGGCGTGTTATAATAAAATAGTTCTATGACCAAGGAAATTAAGTATGCGCTATAATAAATTATAGCAAAATCTCCACTATCAGAGATTGAGTGATTTTTAGTAAAAAAAGATAAAAAAAATATGGCTAAAAAAGTTGTTGCAATTGTAAAGCTTGCTCTAGATGCAGGAAAAGCTACGCCTGCCCCCCCTGTAGGTCCCGCACTAGGTCAACGTGGTGTTAACATTGTTATGTTCTGTAAAGAATATAACGCAAAAACTGCTGATAAAATAGGCTTCATTATCCCAGTCGAGATCACAGTTTATGATGATAGAAGTTACACATTTGTTCTAAAAACTCCTCCTGCATCTGTGCTATTAGTTAAGGCAGCCGGAGTATCAAAAGGTTCAGGTGACCCACAGAAAAAAAAGGTGGGATCCATTACTAAAAAACAACTAGAAGAAATTGCAGAAACAAAATTACCTGACCTAAATACAAAAAGTAAAGAATCAGCAATGCGAATTATCTCTGGGACTGCTAGAAATATGGGTATAACAATAAAAGAATAAATACACAAACATGGCAAAAGTTTCGCAAAGAACAAAAAAAATTCATGAAAAGATCGAACCAAGAGCTTATAAAGCTATAGAAGCTCTAGAGTTGTTAAAAGAAACAGCAACTGCAAAATTTATTGAAACTGCTGAAGCTCACATAAGTTTAAGATTGGACACAAAATATGCTGATCAACAATTAAGAACAACAGTAATTCTACCAAAAGGAACAGGAAAAAAAATCAGAATAGGAGTTATAGCACAGGGAGAGAAAGTTAATGAATCTCTTTCAGCTGGAGCTGATTTAGCCGGTTCCGATGAACTAATCCAAGATATTCTAAAAGGAGTCATTAATTTCGACCGATTAATAGCTACACCAGATATGATGCCAGCTATAGCAAAATTAGGGAAAATACTTGGGCCAAGAGGTCTTATGCCCTCCCCAAAATCAGGAACTGTCACTTCAGATGTGAAAGGAGCTATTGAAGAATTTAAAAAAGGTAAATTAGAATATAGAGCCGACAAAAGTGGTATTGTTCATTTACCTTTCGGTAAAACAGATTTTTCAGTCGAAGATTTACTTCGAAATTTAGAAACTGTTCAAGAATCTATTGATAAAAACCGACCTTCTGGAGCAAAAGGAAGATATTGGAAAAGTTTTTATATCTGCAGTACAATGGGGCCATCAATTCTTATCGATATAAATAATTTTAGAGATAAGATATTTTCTTAATAATTAGATTAATCCACTCGTTCAATTTACAAGTAAACAAACAATATATATAAAAATATGGCAACAAAAGTAGAAGAAATCATTGAGCAATTAAAGACACTGACTTTATTAGAGGCTGCAGAATTAGTAAAACAAATTGAAACCACTTTTAATGTTAGTGCTGCAGCCTCTGTTGGAGCAATTAGTATAGCAGCACCTAGCGGAGCTGCTGCTGCACAAGAAGTTGAAGAAAAAACAGAATTTGACCTTGTACTAGAAGAAGTTCCAGCGGATAAAAAAATTGCGGTCCTTAAAGTTGTTAGAACTTTAACTGGACTAGGTCTTAAAGAAGCGAAAGATTTAGTGGAATCTACACCAAAAAATATTAAAGAAGGCGCATCGAAAGATGATGTGGAATCTGCAAAAAAACAATTAGAAGAAGCTGGGGCTAAAGTAAAAATCAAATAAAAAAATTCCCTAAGTTTAATTTCTAAACTTAGGGAATTTTTTTTATTCACTATAGTTTAACTGACTCAAAAAACACACTAAAATAATCCTAACGTTAATGCTTGATTAATAGGTAAGCAAGCACCGATTCCTAACCAAATAGCAAACACTATACTAAATAAGAATAATGCCATAGCAAATGGTCTACGGAATGGGTTCTGGAATTTATTTACACTTTCTATAAATGGAACAGTAATTAACCCTAATGGCACAGCAGCCATCGATAGAACACCTAATAACTTATTAGGAATAACTCTTAATAAATTAAATGTTGGGAAGAAATACCACTCTGGAAGTATCTCTAAAGGAGTAGCAAATGGGTCTGCTTTTTCACCTAAAGGAGATGGAGATAGTACTGATAAGCCAACCATACAACCCAAAGTACCTAAAATAACCACCGGGAACATGTATAATAAGTCATTCGGCCACGCAGGTTCTCCATAATAGTTATGGCCCATACCTTTTGCTAATTTAGCACGTAATTTAGGATCTGTTAAATCCGGTTTCTTTAAAACTGACACGATAATTACTCCTGAATCAATGTATATATTAAATTATAAAGGTCCTGAAATTCCTTGTTTTCTAATCATCAAGAAATGAGTCAACATTAGAACTGCAGCTGCCACGGGTAAGACAAATGTATGTGCACTGTAAAATCTAGTTAATGTAGTTTGACCAACACTTACACTCCCTCTAAGAAGCTCAACTAATAATCCTCCAACAACTGGAATAGCTTCTGGAACTCCAGTTACAATTTTACATGCCCAGTATCCTACTTGATCCCAAGGTAATGAATACCCAGTTACCCCAAATGAAACTGTAACAACTGCTAATGTTACACCAGTTACCCAAGTTAACTCTCTAGGTTTTTTAAACCCACCTGTTAAATATACTCTAAAGATATGAAGGATCATCATAAGGACCATCATACTTGCAGACCATCTATGCATAGATCTGAACAGCCAACCATAGTTTACTTCAGTCATGATGTACTCAACTGATGCAAAAGCTTCTGCAACAGTAGGTCTATAATAAAAAGTCATTGCAAAACCAGTCGCAACCTGAATGATAAAACAAGTAAAGGTGATTCCACCTATACAATAAAATATATTAACGTGTGGTGGTACGTATTTACTTGTTATATCATCGGCTATTGCTTGAATTTCAAGACGTTCTTCGGTTGGGTTAGCAGGAACGATTTCTCAAACCAACTCCCCTTCAGAACGGAACGTGATAGTTTCCAATCATTCCGCTCCCGATAAATAGGAGATAGAGACAACTCTACCTTTTTGACTCAACGTCATTATCATTAAGTTAATGAAAAATGGTTAAGAGTCTAATGGCTTCATATGATCAAAAGATTTAACTTCTAGGAAAAATTCATATCATAATAAAATACAAAAATATTATTTTCTAGTCTGGCTAACTAAAATCTTATACTATTCTTCCAAACATAAGATAAGGATTGATTTTTTATCTCCGTAACTGTTTCAATTTTTATAGAGGAATGACTAAGGAGTTTTTTGTAAACCTCTTTATTATTTACATTTAGTTTTTTCGCAAATACAAAACTTTGATTACCTAATCTGTGAAAATAGTTAAACTTTAATTTAGTTTCGCTCATCATAGGATGTCTTTTTTTAACCCAATCCCAAAGATATTTATAAAGATAAACATCAAGCTTTTGAAATAACCTCGAAGTGGAAAACTCTCTTTTCGATAAAGTCCAATTTTCGATTAGTGGATTAAGAAGATCAATAAGCCGTTCTTGAGATAAGCCTTCATAAGATTGTATTATTTTTTTTAGTTCTCTTAAATGAATCTTTATTTCATTCTTCGAGGGAGTTATTAAAGTAATAAGTTTTCGTTCTGAGAAGATTCGTTTTTCTGTATTTTTTACATAACCCCATCTATTTTTATGAATTATGTTAAAACCCAAAAAATCAAAACCAGGAGGATGTACCTCTTTTTTATAAGTGTGTACTATTCTCATTTTTATTAAGTTAAAATCTAATCCCAAATTCCCAAGAAAAGATTCAAGGATAATTTTAACTTTCTCTAGAACGTCTCTATCTGAATGAAATATCAAAAAGTTACATCCATATCCAACAAACCTTATTGGTTCAGAATTATAAGAATCAATCTTTAGAAAAGTACAGGTAAACTTGCTTAATAAATCTTCTAGACCGTGGAGAGCTACATTAGTAAGAAAAGATGAAATACCTTCAATTTGTATCTCATTACTAGTGAGAATATTCTCTTTCAACCACACTTTGATCTGTCTCTCCATACTAAAAAATGTATTACATTTTTTTATAAGTAAATCTTGATCAATACTAGTAAAACATTCCGATACATTCACTTGAAGAACCCACGTTTGTCTTTTGGATACTATAGAGAGAACTGCTTCCACTGCATTAAAAATAGACCGCCCAATGCGAAACCCATAATTTGAAGGCTCAAACTCTGCTTCCCATTGAGGGACAAGAGCAAGTAAAGCTAATTCTTGTTTTGCTCTATTCGCAAATGACTGGAGTAAATCTAATTTTTGAGTAGGTTTTTTTATATAAGTAATTTTACCATCTATAAGAAGATTGATCGCAACATCTATTTTTTCTGATTCAGACACAGAAAACATCTTAGTCAGGGAAAAGTTATCAAAATCGATAGTATATCGTTCTGCTTTTCGAGTAGCAAGAAATTTCGCCGACTCACTAGATAAAAGCAATTTTTGTAACTTATGGACTTTTCCTAAATCTTTTTGCACAGAGGCCCTGAAAATTCGTAGTTGCAGACGGAAAACATTTATATTGACCAATGGCCAATCTATGTCAGACCAACTATTAATGTTTTTCATATTAAGTTTAACTAGCTAACTTACGTTTTCAGAGATAACCTATTTACCTACACTACGTCAGCATATCCCGGATTTTCACCCTTCCTTTTGGGCTATGCATGTTATTATCATGCTAGGCTTTCGCTTCTTAGTGTATCCTTTCAGAAAATAGCATAAGGTTGGTACCCTCCTAATAGGAACCATTTCCTGATTACTTCGTTCCCATTAATACATCTTTATTACCTATTTAGGTTCCAGGTCTGCTCCGACAGATTAATGTATCACAATTCCGGCTGGCTAACCTTCATCAATCTACTCTGTTTGCTCAACTTACGTTACGAAGCTTTATTTCCCTGATTTTCTTGGCAGATAACCATGTAGGTGTGCGGATATTTTGCGCCGTTACCCTATTCCGTTGAGCTTCTTGATAACTATGCTTTTCCTGCTAGGCTTATTACACTTGTTTCACCATTCAAATGCAATCCAGCTCCGCTTTATGAGGTGATACTCTCAATAGGTCTTTCACCTATCTGTATTAATGTCTCGAATCGCACAACCAATCGTAAACTTTACCCATAAAAAATCGAATAAAAAATATGTAAACAAATTTTACTAACTAAAAGAAGAAATAACTTACTTGCAGTCTATAGCACTACATTATATCATAAACATTATATTAGGGAAAAAAAAATGGATCTAGAAACACACTCACCACGAGTAAACCATGTTTTAATATTAGATACAGAAGAAAAGCTTCTCAAAGCAATTAAAAATTATTTTTCTTCAAAAAATATAGATGTATCAATTGCTAACAGTTTTATCATGGCTTCTAGTGAATTAAAGAAAAATTTACCTGACTGCCTAGTTATAGATATTGCTATGCCGAATAACTGGGGGTTTCAATTTATTCAAGAAATAAAAAAAAATAAAAAATTTCAACACATCCCCTTTGTTTTACTTACTACTAAAGGTCTTACAGAAGATCGTATTAGCGGATATAAGTTAGGATGCAGTGCTTATGTCTGCAAACCATTTGATCCTGAAGAGTTAGAATCAATCATAAAAAATATAATTTCAAAAAATGATAAATTGTTTGAATTCATATTTAAGACATACGTTCTTTTACGACGAAACAGGGCTCAACTTTCAGTAAAATATAAAAAATACTTAAAAGTTGTCCTCGATCCTCAATTAACAAAACAAGAACAATTCATCCTACAAGAAATCCTACTAGGCAAGAAAAGTAGTGAGATAGCTTTAACTTTAAATGTCAGTATACGTAATATAGAGAGATATATCACAAGAATACTTGATAAAACCAAATCTGATAATATCCAACAACTGAAATATTTGTCTTGGTTTTTAACATAAATTAGGGCGAATGACGGGAATCGAACCCGCGGATAATGGAGCCACAACCCATTGCCTTAACCCCTTGGCTACAATCGCCTAACAATATAATTATAACGCAGAAAAAAAGAAAAGTAAATAAATAGATTATAGAGTTAAACATACCTTAGAAAATAAGCTTAATTCATAAAATTATGTCTTATTTTCTAATTATTAACAGAGTAATCAACTGTCAAAAATATTAGATTTTGTAAATGTTAAACCATTGTCTTGTGAATAACGCTCCATAAATCTCATGAATCTATCCCAGGCTTCTTTGCTCTGCATTATATGAACAGCTTCTATTCCCTGAGGTTTTCCATTTACAAATCTAGCATTCACATCCCGTGTAATAATCTGTCCCTCTTCATCTAATAAATACATTCCAGTTATTGTTCCTTTTTGGGATGTACTACTTTCCAAGACTTTAGGATTAGAAAATCTAAAAGTAGCCGTACCTGTACTCCCATCTCTTGATCTGGTTAGCCTAACATCTGGAACCACATCCTCATTAACACCCTGAATAAACTGTATAACAGCCATAAATGTAATAATACTTACGTTTAAATTTAACACTAATGTTGATTATTATAGATTATAGCATTTATAGAAGTTGACTAGACGTATTAAAAATTTTAATAAGGTTTTAGATCTGGGGTGGGAGGATTCGAACCTACGAGTGGCGGAGTCAAAGTCCGCTGCCTTACCACTTGGCGACACCCCAAATTTATAAAAACTAAGACGAAAATCTAACTTTAAGGGTTAAGAATTATACAGTATAGCTACCAATCGTGCAAGGAGGGATTCGAACCCCCGACACCGTGGTTCGTAGCCACGTGCTCTAGTCCACTGAGCTACAAGCACTTTTTGGTAATGAATTCAGCATAACATATTTAAGATATGTTTATCAACAAGTTATGAGTTTCAATTTATTTAGAAGATACTGATCTCGTAAGAGTATTCATAAAAAACTTTTTATCCTTTATAATTATAACTATTATTAGAGTTTAACTTTTCGTCTTAGAATTTATTTATAAAAACACATACGGAGAATTTGTATGAGTAAAGTCATTTTGTATCAAGAAAATGCAAGAAGAGCCTTAGAACGAGGAATGGATATACTTGCTGAAGCTGTTTCAGTTACATTAGGACCAAAAGGTAGAAATGTAGTCTTAGAAAGAAAATTTGGTGCTCCTCAAATTGTTAACGATGGAGTCACAATAGCTAAAGAAATTGAATTGGAGGACCATATTGAAAATACCGGAGTAGCTCTTATAAGACAAGCTGCTTCTAAAACAAATGATGTTGCTGGAGATGGAACTACAACTGCTACCGTTTTAGCTCACGCTATGGTCAAACAAGGTATGCGCAATGTAGCTGCTGGTGCAAACCCTATAGCCTTAAAGCGAGGAATTGAGAAAGCTACTCAATTTGTAGTAAGCCAAATTTCCGAATACTCTAAACCAGTGGAAGATACAAAATCCATAACTCAGGTAGCTACAATATCAGCAGGTAATGATGATGAAGTTGGACAAATGATAGCCAATGCAATTGATAAAGTTGGTCGCGAAGGAGTTATTTCTTTAGAGGAAGGCAAATCCACATTTACTGAATTAGAAATGACTGAAGGTATGTACTTTGAAAAAGGCTATATATCTCCATACATGGTGACTGATACTGACCGAATGGAAATTGTACAAGAAAATCCTTATATACTTTTAACAGATAAAAAAATCACTCTTGTTCAACAAGAATTAGTTCCTGTTTTAGAATTAGTAGCAAAAACAGGTAGACCATTACTGATTATTGCCGAAGATGTAGAAAAAGAAGCTTTAGCAACACTTGTCGTTAATAAAATTAGAGGTGTATTGAATGTAGCAGCTGTGAGGGCACCAGGATTTGGAGACAGAAGAAAAGCCATGTTAGATGATATTGCTATTCTCACAGGGGGAGAAGTTATCTCGGAAGACGCTGGATTTAGTTTAGAGTCCTTAAATATTGATTTACTCGGCCAAGCTAGACGTATCACAATTACCAAAGAGGGAACAACTATAATAGCAGAAGGTAATGAACGAGAAGTTAAGTCCAGATGCGAACAAATACGACGACAGATTGATAGCAGTGATTCTTCATATGAGAAAGAAAAGCTACAAGAAAGATTAGCAAAATTAGCTGGAGGTGTAGCTGTCATAAAAGTTGGAGCAGCAACCGAGACTGAAATGAAAGATCGAAAACTTCGTCTAGAAGATGCAATTAATGCAACCAAGGCTGCAGTAGAAGAAGGTATAGTTCCCGGAGGAGGTGCTACACTGACACATATTTCTAAAGACTTAGGTGAATGGGCCAAAGAAAATTTAATAGAAGAAGAACTAATAGGAGCTCTTATTGTCGAGAAAGCTTTAACATCCCCTTTACGACGAATTATAGAGAATACAGGAGTAAACCCAGCTGTTATAATAGAAGAAATAAAAAATAGTGAGTTTAGTATAGGTTATAACGCTTCTACTGGAATAATCGTAGATATGTATGATGAAGGTATCATAGATCCAGCAAAGGTTACTAGATCCGCCTTACAAAATGCAGCATCTATAGCTAGTATGATTTTGACTACTGAATGTATTGTTGTAGATAAACAAATCTAAAAACTGACAAAAGCATCTTTCTTATAATTCTATAAGCCTGATGCTTCCAAGTAATGTACTAGGTAGAAATTTTTTATTCAAACAGAAATGCTCCGCTAAACTTTCATGTGAGTTTGAAAATCTACATCCAATCACCTTATACTCCGTATCTAAAATAATCGAAATATTATCTGGAAGATTTCGTTCCCCGAAATAAATTTCTTTTTTGTATTTCAAATCGGTTAAAAATTTTTTTTCCATAGAAGTCTCCGTATCATTTCTTTTTTCGACTAATAAATAAGATGCATCGCTTCTAGAATCAAACTTATATCCAACCCAGACCAATTTAAAAAACTGATAAAAAACTATAAGATAGAAAACAGAATTTAACAAGTTATATTTATTCAAAAACTTCATGTCATTTTATTTTTAACACAAATTTCATATAAACTATTAATATACTGGGTACATATGTAATCAAACTCTGCACAGCTTTCATTTTTTTTCCACTGATTATTCTCTGGAGAATCTAGTAAAAAAATAAATTTCTCTAAATATTTCAGTACAACACGATTTCTAGCCTTCCCAGATAAAACTTTTTTGAAGTTAATTAAATAGAGAAGAGATAAAAAAATCTTAATTAAACCCATTTCAGTAACAGCTAAACTATTGTCACAAGATAAATTTTTACACGAATGGAAAATTTTTAATTTTAATTGCGTTTCTAAAGCACTCTCCAAAATTAACTCTGTTGAATCTAACATAATAAGATTAAAGTAATTAGAAAAGATACTAAGTAAGTATCCTTTCATTCTTAAGTATCTAACTATTTCCAGCAAAAATTAGATCTGGAAATTTTGATTGAACTTCTACAAAAGAAGATTTTTTTCCTTGTTCTTGCCAATAATTAATTATTTCTGTCGCCTTATTAAGTATTTCTATTCTTTCTCGCTCGGATATCCATGGTTTTGACTCTAGTTCTAATTTAATTTGTTCCCATGCATCATTTCGAGGCCAGAAAAAATAACACGTTAATGGACTTGTACTATTTCCAACAACTTGATCAACGGATAATGCAACATTATTCTCTAACCATAAAACTTTTAATGTGAACTTTGGCAATTGTGACCTCCTTAATTTATCTACTTATACCTGCTTTTTTTAGTAAACTTTCAACCGTCGGAGTCGGTTGTGCACCCTGGTTTAGTCTTACCTTGATTCTTGATACATTAATATTAACCTCTTTAGTTCTAGGATTATAAAATCCCAATTCTTCTATAGCTCTGCCATCACGCTTTGAAGAATTTGTCATTACCACTACCCTATAACTAATCTGACCTTTACGACCGTACTTTTTTAGTCTAAGTTTTATCATTGTTTTATTATTTTAATTCGTTTACCCCTAAAATAGCTTTTCTAATATAAGCTCTAGATTATTTTAATAATAGTTTTATATTAATTTTACTACTAATTTACGCTTAAGCCCACATTGCTTGCAATTTGCATTATACACTGTAATAGTATAAATCCTAGTATAGGAGATATGTCAATTCCAACTAAAGGAGGCACAATGCCTCTAAACATTTTTAAATAAGGATCCGTTAGCCTACTTAGAGAATAAAATGGCTGCCCATACCAATTAACATTTGGAAACCAAGTAAGAGAAACTCTAATCAGTAATAAAATTAAATAAATCTGTAAAAACCCTAAAAACGAGGAAAATAGTAAAGTTACCGAATTTGTCATAAAATTTTATAGCCTTATAATTTTAATCCTACTTGCAGACTAATATTCGCCTATATAGTTTCTTTATTATAAAGCTTATAATATTATCATTATTATTGTTTAGATAAATCTAAGAATTTCTTTTGTGGGAGTTTATGAAAAAAGGTGGAACATTTTTGCCCTGGGTATGGGGATTTACATCCTCAGCTGAAAACTGGAATGGAAGACTAGCAATGCTTGGTTTTCTTTTTACACTTATAACTGAGTCATTGACGGGGAAAGGTATTATCCATTTTTTAGGTATTATGTAATATCTAATAAAAAAAAAGCTATGTTAAATCTAACATAGCTTTTTTTTTACGTTTTTAGTCAATAGGTCTTAAAGATAAAGTAGGCTCATTCTCACGATTGATACCTTTTTCAAAACCTGCAGCAGCAGCTCTAGCTCGTCCTGCATGCCATAAATGACCAATATAGAATGCAAAGCCTAGGAAGAAATGCGCGCAAGTTAACCAACTACGTGGAGACACAAAGTTTACAGAGTTAATCTCTGTCGCAACTCCACCCACAGAGTTTAAAGATCCTAAAGGAGCATGCGTCATGTACTCAGCTGCTCTTCTTTCTTGCCAAGGTTGAATATCATTTTTGATTTTATTCAAATCAAGTCCATTAGGTCCTCTCAAAGGCTCAATCCAAGGTGCTCTTAAGTCCCAGAATCTTTGAGTCTCACCACCAAGAATAATTTCTCCACTTGGGGATCTCATTAAGTACTTACCTAATCCTGTAGGACCTTGAGCAGAAGCAACGTTTGCCCCTAATCTTTGGTCTCTAACTAGGAAAGTGAAAGCTTGAGCCTGAGAAGCTTCTGGACCAGTAGGACCATAGAATTCACTAGGATAAGCAGTATTATTATACCAAGAGTATTGACTTGCAATAAGAGCCATTAATGAAACAGCCACTAAGCTATATGAAAGATAAGCTTCACCTGACCATACATATGCTCTTCTAGCCCAAGCAAAAGGTTTAGTAAGGATGTGCCAGAACCCCCCAACTATACAAGTTAGACCGATCCAGATGTGCCCTCCAATAATATCTTCCATATTATTAACGCTTACAATCCATCCATCACCACCCCAAGGAGATTTTAATACATATCCAAAAATTACCACAGGATTTAGAGTAGGACTATCTATGATGCGTACGTCTCCTCCACCAGGTGCCCATGTATCATAAACGCCGCCTAAGTAGCTAGCTTTTGCCACCAGAAGTAATGCACCAAATCCTAAAACAATTAAGTGAATTCCTAAAATTGTTGTGATTTTATTTTTATCTCGCCAGTCATAACCAAATGCTGGGAAAGACTCTTCTAATGTGTCTGGTCCTATAAGAGAGTGATAAACTCCACCAAAACCTAGAACAGCCGAAGAGATAAGATGTAAAACACCTACAACAAAGTAAGGGTAGATATCTACGATTTCTCCACCAGGACCAACACCCCACCCTAAAACTGCTAAGTGAGGTAATAAAATCAAACCTTGTTCATAAAGAGGTTTCTCTGGAATATAATGTGCAACTTCAAATAAAGTCATAGCTCCACACCAGAATACCATTAAACCTGCATGAGCTACGTGAGCACCAAGAAGTTTTCCAGAAACATTTATTAAACGAGAATTACCAGACCACCAAGCAAAACCTGTAGATTCAATATCTCGACCTGCAACACCTAAAGTTGAATTAAAGGGCGTTTCCACGTGGTAAAACCTCCTCAGGGAATATAAAGTTTTCATGAGGCTGATCTTGAGCAGCCATCCAAGAGCGAATACCTTCGTTTAGAAGTATATTTTTTGTATAGAACGTCTCAAATTCTGGATCTTCCGCAGCTCTAAGCTCTTGAGAAACGAAGTCATATGCTCTTAAGTTTAAAGCAAGACCCACAATTCCTATAGCACTTGTCCATAGACCAGCTAGTGGAACAAATAGCATAAAGAAGTGAAGCCATCGTTTATTAGAGAATGCTACACCAAATACTTGTGACCAGAATCTGTTAGCAGTTACCATGGAGTATGTTTCTTCTGCTTGCGTTGGAGTGAATGCTCTGAATGTATTCGCAGCATCTCCATCCTCAAACAGAGTATTTTGAACAGTTGCTCCGTGAATAGCACATAGTAGTGCACCACCTAAAATACCTGCTACACCCATCATGTGGAATGGATTTAGGGTAAAGTTATGGAAACCTTGAATAAATAAAAGGAATCTGAAGATAGCAGCAACACCAAGACTTGGAGCAAAGAACCAACTAGCTTGTCCTAGAGGATACATTAAGAAAACAGACACGAAAATCGCTATTGGACCAGAGAATGCGATAGCATTATATGGTCTAATACCAACTAATCGAGCAATTTCAAACTGTCTTAAGCAGAATCCTATTAGACCAAAAGCTCCATGAAGAGCACAGAAACTCCATAAGCCTCCAATTTGACACCATCTTGTAAAATCTCCTTGAGCCTCAGGACCCCAAAGAAGTAATAAAGAATGGCCCATGCTGTTTGCTGGTGTAGATACAGCAGCTGTAAAGAAGTTACATCCTTCAAGATAAGAACTTGCTAATCCGTGTGTGTACCAAGATGTAACAAAAGTTGTTCCAGTAAACCAACCACCTATTGCTAAATAGGATGTTGGAAATAATAGTAATCCAGACCAACCTACGAATACGAAACGATCTCTTTTTAACCAGTCATCGATAAGGTCGAACCATCCGCGGCCTTCTTCTTGCCCAATTGCTATGGTCATAATAATTCTCCAAAGCTTTATCTTTTGTAAGTAGCTACTTAATATGTCTCTACATATCTTTATAATTAATATATTTATTATAGTTGGAATTGTAAAAAAAATAACACTCTTAACTAATCAAATTTTTAAAATATTACAAATTTAAAATATTAATGTTCTAATTATCTGTTATTTTCTGAAATAAATATCCTGTCCCCCTCGCCGTCAGTATTAAATCAGGATTGCTTGGATCTTCTTCCAATTTCGATCTTAATCTTGATATATGAACATCTACAACTCGTGTATCTACATGTCTTTCTGGAGTATATCCCCAGACTTCTTGCAAAATGGAAGCTCTTGAGAATGCTTCTCCAGACTTACTCATTAGAAGTTCCAGCAAGCTGAACTCCATTCCAGTTAATCTAATTTTTTCATTGTGTTTGTACACTTGTCTACGATTAGTATCAATTTTTATTCCACCCATAGCTATAATACCGGAGTTAGTCGTAAGAGTATTCAAGGACACTTTATCTACCCTTCTTAGGATAGCCTTTATCCTTGCTTCCAGTTCTTTTGGAGAGAAAGGTTTGACCACATAATCATCTGCCCCTAGCTCTAACCCTGTAATTCTATCAGCAACATCTCCTAATGCTGTAAGCATTATGATCGGAATATCGGATTCTTTTCTAATCTCTTGGCATACACCGTAACCGTCTAACTTTGGCATCATAATATCCAAAATTATAAGATTTGGCATTTCTCTCTTGTAGATTTCTAAAGCTTCTTCCCCGTCACCTGCAGTGATGACTAGATACCCTATCATCGAAAGACGAGTTTCGAGTATCCGTCGAATACTTATTTCATCGTCCACCACTAGGATTTTTTCTTTGTGGTTTTCCAATTTATACACTCCTGTTTTTACAAAAATTTTTACACAGTTTTTAGTTTTAGTATCTTTATTACATTTAATAATGATTTAGCAGAGTTTGTATATTTTAAATCTAAATTTATTTAGTAAAATTTTTCAGGGGTTGACAATTTTGATAGAGAAAGACTACTGTGGATTTCAAGATCAAGCAATTGATCCCCCAAGTTAAGTTTGAAATAAAGTTTTTACTCAATCTTAAGAAATTTTGGATACT
>Ga0209086_10000028_pt1 | contig 127998 bp, 97 predicted proteins | sample M_130207_XF_Meta_FD_187312 | JGI IMG/M metagenome (GOLD analysis project Ga0209086, IMG submission 187312) | Freshwater microbial communities from Lake Montjoie, Canada to study carbon cycling - M_130207_XF_MetaG (SPAdes) (version 2) | ecosystem: Environmental > Aquatic > Freshwater > Lake... | reverse complement strand
CCAGCCGGTTCAGGGTGTCGATCTCATCCTCGGTCAGGTAGTTCTTGGCAACGAGGATGTCCGCCTTGCGCACCGTGTCGCCCTTCCAGGCGAGCAGGCCGAAATGCGGATCGGCGGAATTCACCCGGGCGATGATGAGTTCGGCGGCGGTCTTCTGGGTGACCGCGTAAAGCAGCAGGTTTTGCGCCGTGGCAAAAAAGGTCTGCGTGGTCTGGTCCGTCTTGTCGTAGTCACTGCTGAGCGCGAACAGGTCGCGCACTTTTTGATAAAAGCGCTTTTCAGAGGCCCGGATATCCCGGATGCGCTCCAGCATCTCGTCGAAATAATCCGGGCGGCCATCCGGGTTCTTCAGCCGCTCGTCGTCCATCACGAAGCCTTTGAGCAGGTACTCCTTCAGCACGGTGGAGGCCCAGCGGCGGAACTGCACCCCACGCGGTGAGCGCACGCGGTAGCCGACGGCCAGAATGGCGTCGAGGTTGTAGAGCATGACGGGGCGCTCGACCTCTCGCTCCCCTTCGATTTGAACTACCGAGGATTCCTCGGTAGTTGCCGCCCGGCTCAGTTCCCCGTCCTTAGTAGAGGTTCTTGATGTGCAGCGCGACGTTGTCGGTGCTCACGTCAAAGAGGTTGATGGTAGCATCTGCGAAAAAACACACCAAGGAGAAGGTCGTGAGGCCAAGGGCCGAAAGTTGATCGCCGCCATCGCACTGAGTAATGACCAGGTCCTGTTAACGCGAAATGACCGGGAGTTCTTGCGGGTTCGTGGCCTACGCGTCGAGACATGGCCCCGGTAGCTGCCGTGCTGTTTCCGCATCGCCGCAAGCTGTGGCAAAGTCGAAGGCTTCGAGAGGTAGTCGTCCATTCTCGCCGCCAGGCAGTCGTCTGGCTGCGCCGCTAGCGCGTTCGCCGTTGCCGCAACGATAGGCCCCCGGTTACCCCCGGCTGCGATCTCTCGAATCTTCCTCGTCGCTCCCGGTCCAGGGAATTCCGGTATGCGATAGCCTACCAGGATCATGTCCCGTCTATCCACCCGCCAGCGTTTCACTGTCCAGAAGAGGTCGAACTGGCTTCAAAACAAAGACTCGTCAGAACACGCGCTACCGTTTTTCAGATTGGTCGAGGTGCCGGTCGCCCGGAACGTGGCAGCCGATCTTGGTTCTGCTTCCGCTCCCTTGGCCCCGGGACCGGCAGAGGGCGACAGCTTCGATGGCGAGCGCAGGGACGAGGCAAACGCGGCGGGGTGAGAGTGATCGACTCCTTTCATAATGAGTCGCTGCCGATTGTTTTACTTCACGTTTGCGGGAAGAATGAGAAAGCGAAGGGGACGCGGGCCGAGCAGAATGAGATGAAGAGGTTACTCCCCCCGGTTGATCGCGGGTGATCAGAAAGGTATGTTGCCATGAAGAAGCCGATCGTGAAGAAGACCAGTAGCCGGAGTGGCGGCAGGAGAATCTGGGTTAAGGGTCCAGCACATTCGAACGAATTCAAGCGGTCGGGGCACTCGTCGAACGCGCCGCTCTTGTCCCCATAATTCCGCATTCTTGGCATCCAAAGCTCCGGCAGCCCAAAGGGCCCTTGTACTCGTGCACGACCTCGCCCGAAACGCCCACGTAGCCGCGGGTGCGATGGCTGCCGATGGCGGGCAGAATGGCGATGGCGGGGCAATCCGCGATTAAGGGCGGATGAGGACGCGGGTGGGACGGTGGAGGGATTGGTAGGCTAGGGCTTCGTTGATTTCGGCGAGGGGGAACGATGGGGGGACGAGTTCGGCGAAGGGGTAGCGGTGATGGTTTTCGAGGAGGAACGCGAGGGCAGTGACAAGGTCGGCGGGGGCGTAGTTGTGGACGCCCTGGATGCGGAGGAGACGGCGGACGATGGCTTCCGGGTCTAGAGGGAGGGGCGGCGTTGCGAAGACGGCTCCGGCAAGGACGTAGAGACCACCGATGCGGAGAGGCGGCAGGGCGGCGGAGTGGCCGGAGAGTTCGAGGGCGATATCGACAGCGGGGAGGTGCGTGGAGTCGGGGTGGACGGTGGTGGCTCCGAAGCGGAGGGCGAGGGCGCGGCGGGCGGGGTTGGGGTCGACGACGTGGATTTGGGCGGCACCGGCGGCGGCGGCCATGGCGGCGGCGGTGAGTCCGAGGAGGCCGGCACCTTGGATGAGTACGTCGGCGCCGGAGAGGCGGCCGGCGGGGCGGAGACAGGCGGCGACGGTGGCGGTGGCGCAGTTGAGGGGGCAGGCGACGGCGTCGGGGAGGTGATCCGGGACGGGGAGGATGGTGGTTCCGGGGCGGAGGATGAGGTATTGGGAGAGGCCGCCGGAGGGGTGGGTTTCGTGCTTGGCGTGGCCGTACTTGAAGAGCGACTCGCACTTCTGGGGGAGGCCGCGTTGGCAGAGGGGGCAGTGGCCGCAGGAGGCCATGATGGACCAGGTGATGCGTTGGCCGGTGGCGACATTGATGCCGATGGCTTCATGGCCGAGGATGGAGGGGGAGGGGGCGGGGCGGCGGCCGGCGAGCGAATGGAGGTCGCTGCCGCAGATGGTGCAGGCGGTGACGCGGACGAGGAGTTCGCCGGGGCCGAGAGGTGGCAGGGCGAACTCGGCTAGTCGCAGGGGAAGGCCGGGACCGTCGAAGAGGGCGGCGGAGTAGCGCACGGGGTTTAGAAGCGGAGGCTGCGGATCATTTCCTGATACTCGGGATCGGCGATGCGCCAGCGACTATCAGGAGCGACGAAGACGGCGTTGAAGAGGCCCTGGGGGCGTATGAGGGTGAGGACGCGGATGATTTCTTTTTCGCCTTGGCGCATGCTGCTTTGGCCTTCGAAAGCGGTGAGCAGGGCTGGCGCGCCGTTGACCTGGGTGGGTTGCGGGTTGCCCGTTTGGCGGAGGCCGGAGTTGCCCTGGAGGAGGCCTTTGAGCAGAGCCTGGGTTTCGGTGTTGAGGTTCTGGGATTGGGTTTTGATGATGCTGATGAAGACGCCATGGGCGACGTCGTTTTGGCCGTTTGCGCCTTTGAGCAGACCGTCGGCGGCGGCGAGGGTGAGAGAGACTTGATCCTGGGCGAGTTGAGACAGCCAATCGTCGGGGAGGGCGATGGCGTAGAGGGAGGAGCGCTGCACCTTAAAGCCTGGGCGGGCCTGGGTGTCGGGCGGGCGGCCACCGTTGGCGGGAGGGGCGGCTACGGAGCCTTGCGGAGGCCGGGCGGGCGGCTTGGGCATGGATTTGGCGATGGTTTTGGCGGCGTTGAAATCGGCGGTGGCGACGGTGGTTTCGTAGTCGGCCCGGGGGTAGAACTGCATGTCGTCCTGGATGGACTTGACGCGGTTGCCGGGGTTGGGGTGGGAGGCGAAGAAGTTGGTGACGGCGTTGCCTGGGCCGGATTCGGATTCTAGCTTTTCGAAGAAACGGGAGAGTTCGACGGGGTTGTAGCCGGCGGCGTGGAGGAGGCGGGCACCGAGGAGGTCGGCGTCGGATTCGGCACCGCGGGAGAACTTCATGAGGACGGAGTTCAAGCCGAGACCGACGCCCATTTGGGTGAGGGTGCCGAGCATGCCGCCTTGGTCGAACATGCCGCCGGCGAGGGCGGCGGGGAGTTGGAGGAGATTGGCTTTGGAGGCTTGGTTGGTGCCGTGACGGAGGATGACGTGAGCCATTTCGTGGCCCATGACGCCGGCGACCTGGGCTTCACTGTCGGCGGCGGCGATGAGGCCGGTTTGAATGTACATGGGGCCGCCGGGGAGGGCGAAGGCGTTAATGGAGGGTTCGTTGACGACTTTAAAAGTGAAGGGGAACTGGGCGTTTTTTTGATCGGCGGCGTTGGCTGCCATGAGCTTCTTGCCGATGCGGTCGATGAGGGCGGTGAGGTTGGGATCGTTGACGAGCTGCATCTCGCGTTCGACTTGGGCGGCGGACTCCTGGCCTAACTGGATGTCCTGCTCGAGGGAGAACAGGTTGAAGCCGGGCTTGACGCTTTTTTGCTTTTGGGCCTTTTGCGTTTGGGCCTTTTGCTTTTGGGCGAAGAGGAGGGCAGCGGCCAGGAGAACTAGGGGGACGAGGCGGCGTAGGATCATGGCAGAGCAAGAGTTCTGATGCTAGAGATGCGGGCCGGGGCAGATCTGTTTCAGACGCGTCCGAAGATGGAGTTGCTGAGGGTGCCGGTGCTATCGGCAAAGGATTCCCGCGGGACGCCGAGGGAGTGGAGAATGCTGAGATAGACGTTGGCCATGCGGGTTTGGCCGTTTTTCCAGTAGTGGCCGTGCTTGAGGCCCATGTTGGCACCGCCGGCGATGAGGGTGGGGAGGTTGGTGGAGGTGTGGGTGGTGCTGGCGCCGGAGCCGTACATGACGATGGAGTTATCGAGAACGGAGCCATTGCGGTCCTGATAGCTGGAGAGCTTTTCGAGGAAGTGGGCGATTTGTTGACTTAAAAAGAGATCGTATTTGGCGAACTGGAGTTGGCCGTCCTTGTCGGTGGCGTGAGAGAGGTTGTGGTGGGTTTTGGAGAGGCCGAGTTTGAGGGGGAAGGTGTCGGAGATGCCCATGCCGTCTTCGCGATTGAGCATGAAGGTGACGGAGCGGGTGATGTCGGCATCGAAGGCGAGGGCGATGAGATCGAACATATTGCGGTAGTACTCGGCGGGCTCGCCTTCGGAGGAGGCGTCGAGATTGAGATGGGAGTAGTCCTGTTTTTTGAGCGGGATATCGATCCACTTTTCGGAGGCGACGAGGCGGGATTCGACCTCGTTGAGGGAGGTTAGATACTGATCCATGCGTTCGCGGTCGGATTTGCCGAGTTGTTTGTCGAGTGAGCGGGCGCTATCGACGACGGCGTCGACGAGGCGGATGCGACGGGCGAGTTTTTCGTGTTCGGTTTTTAGGGAGGAGCGGTCGCCGCGGAAGAGGCGGTCGAAGATGCGGCGGGGGCTATTTTCGGCTGGGATGGGTCGGCCTTCGAGGCTGTAGGAGATGGTTCCGGTGCGGGAGAGGAAGCCGGTGCCGGCGTCGATGGACATGACGAGGGACGGTTGGCGACAGAACTGTTTGGTGTGGAGGGCGATGACTTGGTCGAGGCCGGCGGTGTTGTAGGTGCCTGGTTTGGGGTTGTAGAGCGGGGCGCCGGTGAGCCACATGTCGGAGCAGGTGTGGGGATCGGACTTGGGTCCGCTGGGGTGGAAGAGGCCGCCCATGAAGGAGAGTTTTTCGCGGAAGGGTTTGAACGGGGCGGTGGAATTTCCGAAGACGAATTGGCCGTTTTGTTCGAGTGCGGGGAACCAGCTCCAATCGCTGATATCATTTTCAGCGCGCGGGAGGGACATGCCGTTGGCGGTATAGATGGCGCAGAAGCGGCGGGGGGCCACGTCCGTGACATCGGCACCCATGGCGTCGAGGACGGGGAGGGCAAGGGCGATGCCCCCGGAACCTTTGAGGAACGCGCGGCGGTCTAATTTCATGGACTGGATCATGGCGATTATTTCTCGAGGAAGGGTTTACTGTTGACGACGTAGCGGAGCATATCCTTCATTCGGTAGCCGCTGGCCCTCAATTTCAGACTATCTTGCTTTAAATAACTTACCTCATTGTACGTGAGGTTGCGACCGGCCGCATAGGTGGAGAGATGCTTGAGGACGCTGAAGGCTACTTGGTCGAGGCGATCGTTTTCGAGGTAGCGTTTGAGTTCGGCGGCTCCGGCGACGTTTGTTTTATCGGGGAGGGTGGAGCGGGCGTCGACGGACTGCTGTTTGAGGCGTCCGGCGGCGTCGTATTCTTCGAAGGCGACGCCCCAGGGATCGATTTTGGAGTGGCATTGGGAGCAGGCGGGGACGTTGCGATGCTGTTCCAAGCGCTGGCGGAGGGTGAGGCCTTTGGCATCCTCATTGAGAGCGGGTACGTTGGGGGGAGGGGGGGGAGGGGGTTCGGCGATGATGCGGCGGGCGAGCCAGGCGCCGCGTTTGACGGGGTTGGATTCGCGTCCGTCGGAGAGTCCGGCGAGGATGGCGGATTGGGTGAGGACGCCGCCGAGATCGGGGCGGCGGTGGGGGATGACGGCGAAGTTGAAGCCGGTTTCGGATTTGTCGGCGAGGTCGTAGTAACTGGCGACGACTTCATTGGCGAGGAGGAAATCGGAGGCGATGAGATTGCGGACGGGGAGATTTTTTTGGATGAGGTATTGGACGAATTGGATGGGTTCCTGGCGGAGTTGGGCGCGGGTGTCGCGGGTGAGTTTGGGGAAGCGTTTGCGGTCTGGTTCGAGGACGCTGAACTTATCGAGGCTGAGCCATTGGGCGGTGAATTCGCGGGTGAATTGGGCGAAGCGGGGGTCGGCGACGAGGCGGTCGACTTCGGCGTCGAGGCGGGAGCGGAGGGTTCGGTTGGCGGCGAGTTGGAGGGTTGCGCGGTCGGGGGGGCCGTTCCAGAGAAAGTAGCTGAGTTTGGAGGCGAGTTCGTGGGGGTCGAGGGGTTCGGGGCCGGGGGTCGAGCTGTTTTCGATGAGGAAAAGGAATTGGGGGGAGGTGAGGACGACTTGGAGGACGTCTTTGATGCTTTGTTGGAAGTTGGCGGTGGAGGCGAAGGATTTGGAGTAGACGGCCATGAGGGCGGTTTCTTCCTGGGCTGAGAGGGGGCGGCGGTAGGCGCGGGCGGCGAAGGAGCGGATGATTTGGCGGGGGTCGGTGCTCGTGAAGATATTGCGGTGGGAGACGGGGGGCCAGGTGTCGTAGAAGGGGCCTTCGAATTCGACGGATCGGATGAGGAGGCGGGGCATATCGCGGCCGTCGGTGAACTCGCTGCGGGCGGCGATTTCGCGGACGCCGGCGAGGTAGTTGACGTTATCTTTTTCCACGTCGGGACTGGGGAAGTTACGGATGGCGCCTTCGAAGACGAAGCGGGAGAGTTTATCGCTGGAGACGGTTTGGGGGGGGCCGACGGGGGCGAAGGTGCTGCCGCAGTCGCGGCGGAGGCCGAGGTGGACGCCGAGGCTGGGGGCCCGTTTTTCGAAGGCGAGGAAGCGGGCGGTGAGTGCGTGGGTGGGGGGGAGGGGTGTGAAGACGATGCGGTCGAGGTCGGCGATGCCGGAGAGTTCGGTGCGGAGAGTTAGGGGCCCGGCGGGGAGGCGGAGGACGAGGAAGGCGGGTTGTTTGAGGGTACCGGAGAAGCGTCGATCGGCGATGTCGAGGGTTAGCTCCGAGGGTTTTTCGGGGGGCGGTTTGACGAACTCGCGGCCGGGTTGGAGGAGGGCTTGGATTTCGGATTCGGCGAGGGCGCGGCGGTAGAGGCGGACTTGGTCGAGATCGCCGCGGAGTTGGTGGCCGAGGGTGAGGTTGGGGGTGGGATTATCGAGGTTGGCGGGGCCGATGGGGGCGCGGGCGACGGGGTAACCATTGACAAAGATGCGGGCTTCGTTTTTGGCGTGGTTGACGACGGCGGTGATGTGCTGCCAGGTGTTCTGGCGGACGATGCCGGCGGGGGTGATGGTGGCTCCGTTGGATTTTCCATTGGGGCCGAAGGATTCGAAGCGGAGGCCGCCGCGGTCTGCGGAGATTTCGAGTTTCCAATTCGGCGTCGAGATGAGGCCGGATTTGCGGAGTTGGCGGGGGTGGATCCAGGCGGAGACGGTGAAGTCGCCGGAGCCGACATTGGCGGCGGGGAGGATGGCCGAGTCGAGGGCACCGGCGAAGGAGAGGGCCTGGCCGAAGGGGGATTTGGCGAGGTGGGTTTTGCCTTCGAGGCGGGCGGTGTCGAGGGAGGCGGCGAGGGATTCGGAGAGACGGGAGGGATCTGGGGGGGTGGGTTGGGAGGAGCGGGTGGCGGAGTGGACGTCGACTTGGTAGAGGCCGGGTTGGGGGATGTTGATGGAGTTGCCGGTGGCGGTGAGGCCGGAGGATTGAGCGGGGGTAGCGGGTTCGAGGAGGAGTCCGTCGTTGTATTTGGCGGCGGTGACGGTGACGCGGAAGCGGCCTTGGTCGGGGAGTTCGCGGAGCGAGACTTTGAAGTTGGCTTTGGGTCCGTAGGTACCATCGGTGCCGAACATTTCTTCGTTGGGGATGGAGGGTCGGAGGAGGAGGCCTTGGGGGATAGTGCTGTAGGCGTGGCCTTTGGGGTATCCGGCGCTGCCGCGCATGCAGGCGAAGACGGAGTGGTAGATGCTGGAATATTCGCGCCATCCGCGGACGGTGTCGTTGCCTTGGTAGCCTTCGATGAACTTATAATTTGTCCGCATGGGGCTGGGGAGGAAGGGGAAGGGCTTGGAGAGGGCGGGTTCGGAGACGACGAAATCGGCGTTTTCGAGCAGGTGGCTGTTGGCGCCGAGGATGAGTTCTTCGGGGAGTGGTTGGGGGTTGATGGACTCGCCGAGTTCGACGCGGAAGTTTTGGATTTTGGGTTTAGAACTGGGGTCGACGATGGAGAGTTGGAGGGATTTTTCGGCGATTTCGAGGTAGGTTTCGAGGAGGAGGGGGGAGAGTTGGAGGGTATCCTTATTGTTGACGAAGCCGTCGGCGGAGATGGCGTCGGGGGGGAGGATTTCGGTGAGGTCATCGTCGAGTTTGAGGAGATCGCGGAGGGTGTTGCGATATTGAGCGACGGTGAGGCGACGGACGATGCCGTTTTGGGGGGCGGGGCGGGCGCGGGCGGTTTCGAGGGATTGGTTGATCCAGGAGACGATTTTCTGGCGGGCTTCGGGGCTGGGCTGGGGGAGGCCTTTGGGGGGCATCGAGCCTTCTTCGACGCGGTGGCGGATGGATTCCCAGAGGCGGACGTGTTGGTCTTCGAGTTTGGGGCCGAGTTGATCGACGCGGACGCCGGCGGTGGAATTATCGACGTTGTGGCACTTGAGGCAATTTTGTTCGAGGAAGGGTTTGACGGATTCGTCGAACGGGGAGGAGGTGGGCTGGGCGCCTAGCCAGGTGATGGCGGCGATGGAGAGGAGGGCGAGCGAAAGCTTGGTGAAGGTCATTTTTCCCGTTCTCCCTAGAATACCAGCGGGTCCGCTCGTACGGGGGGCTCTTATAGCGCTATGATAATTGGATGTTGACGCCCACAGAGAAGATTTGGTGTAACGGAAGTTTCATCAATTGGGACGACGCGAAGATCCATGTATTGAGTCACGTCGTCAGCTACGGCAGCTCGGTTTTTGAAGGAATCCGCTGCTATGATACGCCCGCTGGTCCGATGGTATTCCGGCTTCGGGACCATATGAGACGGCTTATGGATTCGGCGAAGATTTACCGGATGGACAAGATCGACTTCAATATCGATCAGATGTGCGAGGCGGTCGTCGAGTTGATTCGGGTCAACAAACTGGAGGCTTGCTACGTGCGGCCGATCCTGCTGCGGGGCTATAAAGAGCTGGGGGTGTTGGGCATTAACAACCCGAACGATCTGTACTTGGCGTGTTGGGAGTGGGGCAAGTATTTGGGCGAAGAGGCGATGGCGAATGGCGTGGACGTTTGCATTTCGAGCTGGAACCGGATTGCGCCGAACACGCTGCCGGCGTTGGCGAAGGCGGGGGCGAACTACATGAACTCGCAGTTGATCCGGATGGAGGCGCACTTCAACGGATTTGCGGAAGGGATTGCGCTGGATACGAACGGGTATATTTCCGAGGGTTCGGGGGAGAACATTTTCGTGGTGCGGGACGGGAAGATTGCGACGCCGCCGCTGGGGAATAGCGCGTTGCCGGGGATTACGCGGGCGACGATCATTTTGCTGGCGAAGCGGATGGGGCTGGAGATTGTGGAGTCGATGATTCCGCGGGAATCGCTGTACATTGCTGACGAGGTTTTCTTTACGGGGACAGCGGCAGAGGTGAGTCCGATTCGTTCGGTGGACCGGATCACGATTGGCTGTGGTAGCCGGGGTCCGATCACGGAACGGCTACAGAAGGAGTTTTTCAGCGTGATTGCGGGTACGACGTCGGATACGGAAGGTTGGTTGACGCCCGTTCGGAAGTAGGAACGGGCAGGAAAGCAAAAAAGGCGTCTGGAGAACCAGACGCCTTTTTGTCTTTTCGGAGAGTTCCGCGGGCGATTCGCTCCGGCCACCTCCCCCGAGATTAGCCTCGTGCGATGCGCCCGCGGTACTTTTCTGTTGTACCAAGAGTTGGGGTTAGATGCTAGGGGAAAATGACATTGGTCCACAGCTTTTTATAGCTGTAGAATCAAGGGGTTAGGGGCGGACGATTGTGAAGATACTGTGCATAAAACAAAACGCGAAGGAATTGTTTCAATTCGATGAAGATAATTGGCATTGATGCGGTCCGCGGTGAGCGGGTGATTGTGGAGTTTGGGAGTGTGATTCAGGGGGTGACGGAGCTGATTGATTTGATCAGCGGGGAGCCGGATTACGTGGCGCCGGGGTTTATCGACTTGCAGGTGAACGGGTACGGGGGGGTGGACTACAACTCTCCGGAGACTTCGCACGAGGAGATTGGGCGGAGTTTACGGGTGCAGTTTGCGTGTGGGACGACGCGGTTGCTACCGACGGTGATAACGGGAACGTATGAGGGGGTGAGGGGGTCGTTGAAGAATCTTTACGAGGCGAAGTTGGCGATTCCGGAGGGGACGGCGATTGAAGGATTCCACGTGGAGGGGCCGCATATTTCGGCTGAAGAGGGGCCGCGGGGGGCCCATCCGGCGCAGTGTGTACGAAAGCCGGACGTGGACGAATACAAAGGCTGGCAACAGGTTACGGATGGTTTAGTAAAGCTAGTGACGATTTCGCCGGAGTGGCCGGAGGCGCCGGGGTACATTGAGGCATTGGTACGGGACGGGGTGGTGGTGGCGATTGGGCATACGGGGGCGAATCGGGAGCAGATTCAGGCGGCGGTGAGTGCGGGGGCGACGCTATCGACGCATTTGGGGAATGGGGCGCACAGTTTGATGAGTCGGCATCCGAACTATTTGTGGGAGCAGATGGCGGAGGACCGGTTGGCGGCGGACTTCATAGTGGATGGGATTCACATTGGGGAGGCGTTTTTGAAAGTGGCGCTGCGGGCGAAGGGGATAGAGCGGTCGATTTTGGTGACGGATGCGAGTGCGCCGGCGGGGGCGGCGCCGGGACGGTATAAGCTGGCGGATCAGGAGGTGGATTTGACGGCGGATGATCGGGTGGTATTAGCGGGGCAGACTCGGTTGGCGGGGAGCGCGTTGAAGATGCATAAAGCGGTGGGGAATGTGATGCGGATGGCGGGGGTGAGTTTGGCGGAAGCGGTGACGATGGCGACGCGGAATGCGGCGCGGGTTGGTCGGATCAGCGGCCGGATGCGGGGGCTGGTGACGGGGGAGCGCGCGGACTTTGTGGTGTTTTCGCGGGAAGGGGGTGGGATTACGGTGGAGGAGACGTGGATTGGGGGACAGCGGGTGTATTCGCGTGATTGATGCACTATTACTGGCTAAGTTGTTATATTAATTGCTCTCTAAGCCAGTGGATAGTGTGGAATGTTGAGGTCTCGTCCGTCATCAGGACCGTCGATGGCGAGGAGTTCGATGATGCACTTCCGGACATTAGTCAGGGGGTTGTACTCTTCGATGCGGAGAGACACGTGGACCGGTTCGCCCCGAGCTGTGATGATTACGGGGCCTTCCCGGGCGACATTTTTTTCGCGAGATCGTTGTCCTGGTTGAATTCGCGATTTGTAATGGTGGTCGTCATCGGCGGAACTCCTCACCGATCGTTAGTACGTCCGTACGAGACGATTCAAGCGATGATGGAGTGAAGGACTTCACCGCTGACGTCGGTGAGACGGAAATCTCGCCCGCTGTAGCGGTAGGTCAGTTTGGTGTGGTCGATGCCCATCAAATAGAGAATGGTGGCGTGGATGTCGTGCACGTGGACCGGCTTTTCGACGGCCTTGAAGCCGAAGTCGTCGGTGGCTCCGTGGATGGTGCCGCCCTTGATCGCTCCGCCGGCGAGCCACATGGTGAAGCCGAATGGATTGTGATCTCGACCCTTCTTGACTTGGCCGCCACCGCCGCCCACTTCACGGACCGGGGTGCGGCCGAATTCGGAGCCGCAAACGACTAACGTATCCTTCCAAAGACCGCGGGACTTGAGATCCTTAAGGACCGCGGCGAAGGGTTGGTCAGAGTTCTTGGCGTTGACCTTGTGGGCCATGATATCGCCGTGGGCGTCCCAGGGGTCGCCTTTGGCGTAATAAACCTGGACCATACGAACACCCTTTTCGACGAGACGGACGGCGGTGAGGGCACCGCGGGCGGTGCTGCCGGGACCGTAGAGCTTCTGGGTGGCCTCAGACTCCTTACGGATATCGAAGACGGTGGGCGCTTCGGTTTGCATGCGGAAGGCGGTCTCCATGGAAGAGAGAGTGGCTTCGACTTGGGGATCGTCGCCGTCGCGCTTGACGCGGAGTTTTTCGATTTTCTGGAGCAGGTCGAGTTCGCGGCGCTGCTCGGTGAGTTCGAATTTAGGATTGTTGACGTAGGAGACGAGTTTTTTGGGGTCGAAGGCCTTTTCGACGACGACTTTGGCAGGGATTTCTTTGCCGTCTTTGTCCTTCATCAGCATTTCGGGCGGTGGTTCATCGGCGGGGGTATTGACCTTGGAACTGATGAAGGTGCCTTGGTTGACGGGGGGGAGAAAGCCGTTGGACCAAAGGGGCGGGCCGACGGTGGTGGGGACGTCGGGACAGAGGACGACGTAGCCGGGGAGGTTTTGATTTTCGGTGCCGAGGCCGTAGGTGAGCCAGGCGCCGATGGAAGGACGGCCGGCTTGGTTGCCGCCGGTGTTCATCATGAGACAAGAGGGCTCATGGTTCGGGATTTCGGTGTGGACGGAACGAACCCAGGCGATATCGTCTGCGACTTCGCCGAGGTGGGGCCAGAGTTCGGAGATATCCATGCCGCACTGGCCGTACTTCTTGAACTTAAAGGGCGAGCGCATGAGTTCGCCGGTGCCGCGTTCAGTTTTGACCTGGGCGCCGGGGAGGGGCTTACCGTCGTACTTATCGAGCATCGGCTTCGGGTCGAAGCTGTCAATGGTGGACAAGCCGCCGTTCATGAAGAGGAAGATGACGCGTTTGACGCGCTGGGGATGGTCCAGTTTGGCGGCACCCATGGGCTTGCCGTTGCCGTCAACGAGGCCTTCGGCTTTGGCGACCGATTGGTTGACCATGCCGGCGAAGGCCATCATGCCGAAGCCGTTGCCGATACGGCGGAGCGCTTCACGGCGGGAAGTGGGGTTTCCTGACTTATGATTCGACATCGCGGTTTCCTCGATTAATTGACGAACAGGAACTCAGACGAGCTGAGCAGGATCTTAGCGTAACGACCCCAGGCGGTGGGTTCGTATTTGGGCGGAGGAGGACCGGCGGGGCCACCCCCACGGCGGCCCATGCCGCCCATCATGCCCATGCCGAAGAAGTCGGCGGGGGGGGCGTCACCGGCGGGAGGCGCTTCGGCAGCCGGGGTTTGGCCTTCCTCCGACGGCGGCATCGGGGGCATCGCAGGAGGGGTTCCTTTGTCGCCAGCGGCGGCCGAGGGAGCGTCTTTGGATTCCGCCGGGGCGGCGGGGCGACGGCCGCGGCCACCGGCTCCGCGCATGCCTTCAGCAGGGGGACGCTTCTTGGCTTCCTCGTACTCGAGCATCGGTTCGGTTTTCAGATATTCGACGCCGAGGGCGACCTCTTCCGGCGTAGCTTCACGACCGTAAACGATCTGATGGAGCTTGCGGACGCGGGCCGAGTTGTTTGGTTCGGTAGCGACGCGCTTGGCAAGTTCCTCAGCCTGCAGCTGCATGAAGTCGCTGTTCATGAGGAACAGGCGCTGGGTGGGGACGGTGGTGACGAAGCGCTTTTCGGCGCTGATCATGGGCGTCGGGAAGTCGAATAGCGCCAGGTATTCGTCGAGCTTGTAACGGCTGACCTTGGCGTAGACAGTACGGCGCGTGACGGCCGGGGTGAGTTCGACCGAAGGTCCGCCGAGGGCGGGGTCGAGCTTACCGGCGACGGTGAGGACGGAGTCGCGGACCTGTTCGGCGTCGAGCCGCTTGGTCGGCGCGCCAGTAGAGGCGGTTGCCGGAATCCTTGGCGAGCGCCGTCGGGTTGTTCTCGGTGGAGAGCTGGTAGACGGAGCTGAGCATGATGTCGCGGTGCAGCCTCTTGGTCGACATCCCGTTTTTGACGAAGCTGGCGGAGAGGTATTCGAGGAGTTCGGGGTTGGTGGGGCGTTCCCCGGTGAGGCCGAAGTTGCTGGGGGATTCGACGAGGCCGGTGCCAAAGTGACCCTTCCAGATGCGGTTGACGAAGACGCGCATGGCGATGGGCTGCTTGCCGATGGTTTCGGCGAGTTCGAGGCGACCGCTGCCTTTGCTGAATGGGGCGGGGTCGTTTTCGCTGAGAATGCTGAGGAAATGACGGGGGACTTCCTGCTTCAGGTCAAACGGATCGCCACGGAAGGCGAGTTGAATATTCTTTGGATTTTCGGCGTCCTTGACGCTGTGGAGATACGGGAAGCCGGGTTCGATTTTCTTGCGGGCTTCGTCGATATCCTTGCGGATGGTGGTCAATTGAACCTGGGCTTCGGAGCCGGAGCGGGCTTCGAGACCCCAGCCGCGGAACAATAGGACGCCGGGCTTTATGTTGCGGAAGCCGGTAGCGAGCATCGCCTGCGGGTCGTCGTTGTCGCTGAGCATGCGCTGGAACATTTCGGTCCAGAAGCTGGTTTCGGCTTCCGGCATCGACTTGAGGGTGAGATTGCAGCCGGGGCAGAAGTCGTCGTTAGTGACGAAGTTGCTGGGTTTGTTCGTGCGCTTCTTTTTCTTGGTGCCGTCCATGGCCTTGGCGACGATCACCTTATTCTCTTCGTCGAGGTCGTTGCGGCGCAGCATGATGGCGACGATCTCTTCCTGGAATTTTTCGGCGATTTTCTTGGCTTCGGGGGCGGTGCCGCCCTTTTTCATCATGGCCTGCCAAGCTTCTTTGTTCTTGTATTTGTCGGTGGGCTTCTCCATGTAGGCGACGAAGCGGTCGAGGAGTTCAAAGTCAAGCTTGCGGGCTTCGACGACGTTGGCCATTTCCTTCTTCTGCGGGCCTTTCACTTCCCAGACGGCCTGGAGGTAGTTGGCGGTTTGGAAGACGAGGGACTTGGAGAGTTGGCTCGAGATGTTCTGTTGGATCTCGCCGAGCATCTTCTGTTTCAGGTCGATGAGATCCTCCACCTGCTGGAATTCGGCGAGGGTGGATTTGGGGACGAGGGGCACTTCGTCGTAGATGGTGTTGTTGAAGACGCCGGCGAGGGCGTAGTAGTCGGTGGCGGGGATGGGATCGTACTTATGATCGTGGCAGCGGGCGCAGCCGACGGTGAGGCCGAGGAAGCCCCGGGTGACGACGTCGACGCGGTCGTGGCGCTCATCGGCGCGGGTGACTTCGGTGGAGCCGTTGTCGTAGTACCAGGGGCCGAGGCCGAGGAAACCGGTACCGGGGAGCGTTTTGTGGCGGAGCTTGGGGTCGAGGAGGTCACCGGCGAGTTGCGCTTTGACGAACTGGTCGAAGGGCATGTCGTCCTGGAAGGCCTGGATGACCCAGTCGCGATAGACGTAGGCGTTGGGATAGGGGTTGTAGCCGCGGCGCATGGGATCGAGGCTGCGGTAGTCATCTTCGCCGTAGCGGGCGACGTCGAGCCAAACGCGGCCCCAGCGTTCGCCGTATTGGGGTGAGGCGAGGAGGCGGTCGACGACCTTGGCGAAGGCTTGGGGGGTTGTATCCTTCTCGAAGGCTTGGATCTCTTCGTAGGTGGGCGGGAGGCCGGTGAGGTCAAGGGAGGCGCGGCGGATCAGGTCGCGCTTGGAAGCCTGACGGACGGGTTGGAGACCTTCCTTTTCGAGCCGGGCGTGGACGAAGCGGTCGATCGGGGTCTGGCCCCATTTGGAAGCGGGGACGGCGGGTTCTTTGAGGGGCTGGATGGACCAGAATTGCCGGGACTCGGGGCGGATGACGTACTTGCCGCTCGCCGACTTGGCTTCGTTTTGGACCCCGGCGGTTTTCGGCCAGAGGGCTCCGGCTTTGACCCAAGATTCCAGATCTTTGATCTCCGCGTCCTTGAGCTTGGCACCCATGGGCATTTTGTAAGACGGATCGGCGTGGCGGACGGCGATCAAGAGGGGGCTTTTATCGAGATCGGCGCGATTGATGGACGCCCCGCGCTTGCCGCCTTTGGCGATGGCCTCGGAGCTGTCGAGCCGAAGACCGCCGAGGGCGGATTCAGTGTGACAACTGAAGCAATTTTTCGCGAGAAGGGGACGGACTTTCGTCTCGAAGAACTCGGGTGAGTTCGGAGTTTGCGCGAAGACCGCGGAGCCAAGCAGAAGTACGAACAAGAGTGAGTTGGGGCGCATGAGATCCTGACAAATGGCAGAAAAGAGGGGCTCCAGACGGGGGGCCTACAAACATGGCGACACAGCCAAACCGCACAACAAGGCTACTTTCAGTATAAGTTACTCCGCAAGGGTAGCGGCAACTCTTTTGGCGTCAAAACGTTTTAGGATCTTTTTGTTTTGGTCAAAGAGCCACAGGGCAGAGGCTCCGATGTAGAGCTCGCCATCACCGGCGCCGACGAACTGCTGCACTACTTTGTCGGTGGTGGGGTTGATACGGGTGAGGGGGAAGCCGGGAGCGGAGACCCAGACGGAGCCTTCGCCGAAGGCGAGAGCGCCATCGGCTTGGGGAATGAGGGTGTCGATAGTGACGCTGATTTTGTTGGTTTTGGGATCGATGCGGAGGATTTTTCCTTCGGATTTGGAAAGAACCCAGAGCGAGCCTTCACCGAACGCTTGCGCGACCGGACCGCCGGCGATTTCGATGCGCTGGGAGACGAGGTTGGTTTTGGGATCGATACGGAGGAGACGGTTGGCGGCGGGGCAGGTGACCCAGAGGGACGCTTCGGCGAAGAGGACGGAGTTACAGGCGGCGGGGAGACGGATTTCGGCGACGACGGAGTTCTGTTCGGGGTCGATGCGGGAGAGGGTGGTTTTGTCGTCGGAGAGGAGCCAGAGGCTATCAGGGTTGGCGGCGAGGGCAAGCTTGGCTTTGCCGACGGTGACGCCGAGGGTAGCGGTGGGTTTACCAGTTTTGGGGTCGAGGCGGAGGAGGGTTTGGTCGCCGCAACTGGGAACCCAGTAGGACTTGAAGGCGTTGACGAGTCCACCGCAGGGTCCTTTGACGCCGGTCCAGGCGTCACCGGGTTTGTTCGTTTTGGTGTCGACGCGGGCGATCGAGTTTTCCGAGGGGATCGGGAAGTAGGCCATGTCGGCGAAGAAGGCCGAGGTGGGGGCGCCGGGGAGGACGATGTCGGCTTCCGGCTTCAGGTTGGCGAAAGGGATTTGAATGCCGGGCGTTTTGATGCCCACCGTCGGGGTGGCCGGCGGGGATTCTTTTTTCGCGTGGAGAACAGTGAGGGCGAGGAGACTGAAAAGGACAGCGGATTTCATAGGTTTTTAGAATTCGTAGCGGAGTGCAAGTTGGATGACGCGAGGGCCACCGTTGGTGGAGGTGATCTGGCCGAAGTTGCCCGGGTTCGCCAGAGTCCGGGTAGGATCGCCCCAGTTCACAGTATTGAACGCATTGAACGCTTCAGCGCGGACCTGGATGCGGTGGCCTTCGAAGGGCAACTGGAAGTATTTGCCGAGGGACATGTCGGTGTTGAAGAGCGGCGCGCCACGGAGGATGTTCCGGGTGCCGACCCGTCCGGGATACTGGCCGATGAAGGCCTGGGCGGCGTTCGTGTTGCGGAAGATGCTTGGGTTGCCATTTTGGTCGAAGCCGGTGCCGCTCTCGGGGAAGGTGGCTCCGGGTTTCAGGATCGCGATGGAACTGCTGAGGTAGTTCGTGGGATAGATACCGCCGGTGGAGATGTTGAGGGGGAGGGCGGTGCGGTAACGGCTCAGCGCCGTGATCTGCCAGCCGCCGATGAACTGATTGACCCAGCCGGGACCGGAGTTCAGGAAGGACTTACCTTTGCCGAAGGGCAGTTCAACGACGAAGTTCGTCGTGATGTTGTGGCGGATGTCGAAGTCCGAGGAGGCGTAGGAGGCTTTCGGATTGAAGCTGTTCTGGATGATAGCCCCGCCGTTGCCGGCTCCGGATTCGGCAGCGGAGACGATGTCAAAGGAGTGGGAGAGGGTGTAGTTGAAGTCGAAGCCGAAGCCATTGGTTACAGGGCGGCGGAGGACGAGTTGGCCGCCATGGTAGCTGGCGTTGGCGGCGTTGACCCAGGCGCGCATGCCGGCGTTTTGCAGCGGGAAGAAGGTATTGCAACCGGCGGCCGAGATGCAGGAGCCGTTGGGGAGGCGCTCGCGGTCCATGTCGTTGAGGGCATCGAGGTCGGAGCCGGCGTAGGTGCCGTAGGTCGAGAAGAAGTAGTTAGCCGTGGCGGAGCCGGGGAAGGTACGGTTGGCGGCGCCGGGGAACATGTTCTCAATGAAGGGGACGGTGGGGAGGATGCTGGGGTTGGCGCGGACCTGAGCCGGGGTGATGCCCGATTCGAGGCGATCGCGGAGGATGCCGGCGGCCTGAGCCCAGGTCGTGCCCGATTTTTGATCCTTATATTCAGTCAGGGCCTGGAAGATATCCTGCTGGACGAGGCCTTTGCGGGAGAGGCGGCCGATGTAGCCGACTTCCACCATGAGCTTGCCGGGAAGGTTCCGGGCGTAGGTCATATTGAGAAGCACCGAGTAAGGAGCGACGAGGTTGGAGTAGACGCCGGTGTTGGAGCCGAAGCCGCCGACGATGGTGGCGGGGGTGAAGGGAAACGACGCGGCCGGGGCGGGAGGCAGCGCGGGGAGGCCGGCGCCGGCGTAGCGGAACGAGTCGGAGAAGTTGGTGTTGCGGAGTTGGGTGACCGAAGAGGCGAGGCCGGGGGAACCGGATTGATCGAAGTTGACGATCATGTCTGAGCCGTAGCGGTCATAGAGCATGGAGGCACCGGCGCGGATGACACTTCCCTTCCCGAAGAGTTTGCCGGCGGTGCCGTTGAATTCCGGAGCCCAGGCGATGTTCATGCGGGGAGCAAAGTTATTGTTGTCGCGATCGAACCAGCCGGGGCCGTTGTTGCCGGGGCCGCCGGGGGCGTAGGTGATTTTGGCGTTGGGGAGGGCGTGGCCGGGGATGCCGAGGGCGGAGCCGCCGACGCGTTCGGCGAAGTAGGTTTCGAGGGGAACGGTGGAGACGACCTGGACGCCGTTAACTTCCCAGGGGGGCGTCGAGTTGGAATAGCGGAGGCCAAAGGTGAGCGTTAGATCGCGGCGGACCTTCCAGGTGTCTTGCAGGTAGAAATCGTATTCTCGGGCGGCAAAGCCGCGGCTGATGGGTTGGCCCAGCGGAACCGCTTTGCCATCGATACCGAAGTTGTAAGTACCGCTGAATTGGTTCACGATGCCGTAGAGATTGCCGTAGGCGTTGGTAACCTGGAGCGCTTCGGAGAGGGCGAGCGTTGCCGTACCGGAACGCCGGCGGATGTAAGCGGTAACCGAGTCAGTAAGATCGGCGCCGAGCCCGCGGAGGGTGTTCCGACTGAAAGAGTAACTGGCGAAGGAGTTGGCGAAAGAGGTGCGGTCGTTTTGGATGACGCGGAAGTTGATGCCGTACTGGACGGAGTGTTTGCCCTTGGTCCACGTCGTGTCGTTGACGAAGTTGGAGGTGGGGATGAAACGGCCGAAACCGCGGGTGAAGTTTTCGAGGTTAGAGATGCCGCCGAAGCCGAGGGAGGGGTTGCCGTTGCCGGACTGGGCGATGCCGAGGCGGGTGTAGCCGTAGCTAAAGACGTTGACGAGGTTGGAGGAGAGGACGGCAGTGTGGCGGGCGGAGAGGCCTTTGGAATTGTCGAGATTTTTGGCGGCGGCGTCCTGGCCGGGGAACTGGGCGAGGACTTGATCGCGGGAGTTGTCGGCGAGGGTGCCGCGCAGCATTAAAGTGTGTTTGGCCTGTTTGTCGAGGTTGAAATCCATTTTGGCGACGTAGGCGCGGTCGTTGCGGGTGAGAGGGGCGTTGAAGCGGAAGCCGGAGAAGTTAAGGCCGCGGTCGCCGCCGGCTTGGGGGTCGTTGCCGGCGGGGTAGGCTATCAGGATGTTGAGCATGGCGGGGGAGATGCCGATGCCGGAGGGGTCGACGAGGCGGGCTTCGGCGGCGGTGAGGGATTGAATACCGCCGGTGTTGGTGCGGAATTGGACGATGCCTTGCTTGTAAGCATCGGTGGGGACGGTCCGGAGTTGGGCGGAGGCGGAGCGGTCCTTGCGATCTTCCCAATTGAGGAAGAAGAAGGCGCGGTCCCGGATGATGTGGCCGCCGAAGGAGGCTCCATATTGGTTCCGGATGAGATTTTCGCGTTTGAGGCCGGAGCGGTTGGAGAACCAGTCGTTGGCGGCGGTGGACTTGTTGCGATGAAACTCGTAGAGAGATCCATGCCATTGGTTGGAGCCGGACTTAGTGACTAGCGAGACTTGGCCGCCGGAGGAGCGACCTTGGTCGGCACCCTGGCCGGCGATGGTGACGCGGAATTCCTGGACGGAATCGAGGGGGACGGGGAGGGCGGCGAAGAAGCCGCGGTCGGTGGCGGAGGTCCCGGCCGATTGATTGTCGTTGACGTCGACGCCATCGAGGGTGATGTTGTTTTGATCGCGGCGGGCGCCGATGACTTCTCCGGTGGAGGTGACGCCGGGTTGGAGGCTGAGGAGTTCGACGACGTTGCGGGTTTGGAGGGGGAGTTGGCGGACCTGCACTTCCGTGAAAGCGTTGCCGAGGGTGGCGTTTTGGGTATTGACTACCGTCGACTCGCCCATGACGTTGATCGTCTCAGTGACTTGGCCGACTTCGAGTTGGATATTGACGGCGAGGGGAACGTTGACCTGGAGGCGGAGTTGGTGGGAGGAGGTACGGAAGCCGGGCATTTGGGCTTCGAGGGTGTAGTTGCCGGGGGGGATTTGGTTAAAGACGTAGTCTCCGGTGGGGGCGGAAATCGTCTTACGCGGGGTAGAGGTATCCGCGTTTGTAAGCGAAATGACGGCTCCGGAGATGACGCCATTCTGGTGGTCGCGGATGACACCGGAGAGGGAACTCGACTGGGCGAGGAGGGGAAAGCTGAGAGCTAGAACCAACAACAAACGTCGCATGACGGAATCTCCAGGATCGAAAAGATGTGGACTCCGTCGTGGGAGGGGTGCCAGCGTTGGCTATTTCACTCAAGGGTAAAAAATGACTCAGAGTGGTGTCAAATAGGAATCGTCTATCGGGGTTATTCGATTCGGCCACGAGCGTCGATGGTCCAGACAGCTTCGACCTGTTGGCCGCTGGTGACGAAGATGCGGTCGTAAAGATTGACGGTGGGGTCGCAGTGGGCGATGACGAGTTCGAGGCGGTCGCCAAGTTGGATAGCGCGGCCTTCGCCTTCGAGAGCGAGCGAACCGTGTTCATCGCCGGAGAAGGAGTAAGCGATGCCAGGAATGCCTTTGACGATGGGGGGGAAGGGGCGGTCGGAGGCGGAGGCTTTGATGCCGGCGTCGAGGATGGCGGAGTGGGCGTTAGGCTTGGAACTGACGGTCGAGAGGACGGTGAGGGAGTTGGCGAAATCGTCGTAGACGGTGCCGGAGGTGCCCCCGATGCGGTTGTAGTCGAGGTCCATGAAGAGATAAGAGCCGGGTTGGAGTTCGGTGATGCCGTCGATGTCGGAATCGATGTTGTAGGTTCCGGTGGAGGCTCCGGAGAGCCAGGGGCAGGGGATGCCTTTGGCTTCGAGGGCACGGCGGGTGGAGACGGCGGGGAACATGGCTTCGCGGTTAACGGCGATGCGGGCATCGAAGCCGACGACGTGGGAGGCGTGGCCGGCATAAGCCTGGAGGCCTTTGAGGGCGAGGTGAGGGAGTTTATCGATGTGTTCGGCGAGGGCGATAGCGGGGGCTCCGGTGGCGACGCCGGTGCGGAAGGAGACGTTGAGATCGAGGGCGACGGAGAGGGTTAGTTTGGCGGCGTGGGCGGCGTCGTTGAGGTCGGTGGCATTTTGCGCGTCTTCGACGACGAGGATGAGATCGGGGATGCGGGCGGCGAGTTTGACGGCGCGTTCGATGCGGTAGCGGCCGACCATGGCGGTGGTGACCAGGATGCTTTCGATGCCTTGATGGGCGAAGACTTCGGCTTCGCTGATTTTGGCGGCGCAGGCGCCGACAGCACCGGCGGCGATACAGCGGCGGGCGATTTCGCCACATTTGTGGGATTTGCCGTGGGGGCGGAGGGCACGTCCTTTGGTTTGCGCGAAGGCGGCCATTTTATTGATGTTGGCGGTGAGGCCATCGAGATTGACGCAGAGGGCGGGGGTGGGGAGGTCGTCGATCGAGAGTTTGCCTTGGACGTCGCCGGAGGCGAGGAGGCGTTCGACTTCGGACCATGGGCGGAGACGGGACATCTCGGAATGATAGCGCACGCGATATCCTAAATGGGATGGAGTTACTCGGTCGGTACGAAGTCCGCGGCGAGTTGGGGCGGGGCGGAATGGGGGTGGTGTATCGGGCGTACGATCCGACGCTGGACCGGGAAGTGGCGATTAAGAGTGTGCGTCTGGAGGGGGTGAACGAGTCGGAGCGGGCGAGAGGGGAGGAGCGTTTGTCGCGGGAGGCGAGAGCAGCGGCGCAGTTACGGCATCGAAACATTGTGGCGGTGTATGATTTTTTCCGGATTGAGGATCGCGCTTACATCGTAATGGAGTATGTGCGGGGGGCGATGTTAGAGGCGATGATTTTGGCGGGGGAGCGGCAGGATTTGGCGAGGATTGGGAAGGTCTTGCGGCAAGCCGCGTTGGCTTTGGACGAGGCTCATGCGCAGGGAATGGCACACGGGTGTGTGAAGCCGGGGAACATGTTGCTGGATGAGCTAGGGAATGTGAAGATTACCGATTTTGGGATAGCGCGGCGAATGGGGTCGGGGGGGGGCGAGACGCAGGCGGGTCCGGGGACGATGATAAGGACGCTGGGTTATATGGCTCCGGAGCAGATTCGGGGGGAGGCGGTGGATGGGCGAGCGGACCAGTTTTCATTAGGGGTGGTGGCGTACCAGATGTACACGGGGGAGATGCCGTTTCAGGCCGATTCGTGGATTGCTTTGTCGCACAAGATCATCCACGATCAGCCAACGCCGGCATCGACATTTAACCCGAAGGTGTCGGCGAGGATGCAGGCGGCGATCGAGCGCATGACGGCGAAGCAGCCGCTGGAAAGGTTTCCGCGATGCATCGACTTTGTGGAGGGGTTGGGTTCGACGACGGAGGCGGGTTCGGTTGAGTCGATGAGTTTGGGGAAGAAGGCGGCGATTCTGGTGCCGATTGCTTTGGTGGTGATGGGCATCGTGTTTGGGATGATCACGCGAACGGGGAATCGGGTGACGGGAGGGATTGATGGGCCGGTGGCATGGACGCCGCCGCCGGCAGCGAAGCAGGCGGAGACGCAGGCTTCGCTGGCGTCTCCGCCGACGACGGCACCGACGGTGGCGATTTCGTTGTCGTTCGTGGTGGATGGTTGGCCGATGGAGTTTGCGTTGATTCCGGCGGGGAGGTTTTCGATGGGCTCCGAGACGGAGATCCAGGATCAGAAGCCGCGGCACATGGTGAAGATCAGTAAGGCGTTTCAGATGGGGCGGACGGAGGTATCGGAGAAGCAATGGAACGCGGTGATGACAGGGAAGGCAACGGGGTCGAATCTGCCAAAGGCGACGGTTTCGTGGAACGAGGTGCAGGAGTTTTTGGCGAAGTTGAACGCGGCGAAGGATGGGTTTCGGTATCGGTTGCCGACGGAGGCGGAGTGGGAGTATGCGGCGCGAGGGGGATCGCAGGAGGATCGCCCGCGGCATTTGGAGGATATGGCTTGGCTGCAGCAGAATGGCGGGCAGAGGCCGCACGAGGTGGCGACGCGGATCGCGAACGCCTTTGGGCTCTATGATACGTTGGGGAATGTATCGGAATGGACGTCGGATTGGTTGGATGCGGGGTATTACGCAACTTCGCCGGGGGTGGATCCGGAGGGTCCGAAAACGGGGACGATGCGGATGGTGCGGGGCGGAAACTACGATACTGAAGGAGTGAACATTTCTATGTCGCGGCGATTTGCGGGTGATCCGGTGGCTAAGCTGCCGGAGATTGGGTTTCGGGTAGTGCGGGTGCAACAGTAGCAATGTCGAAAGGATGGGAGAGCAAGGACGTGGAATCGCAGCAGGCCGAGCGGGCGGAACGGCAGAAGCCGGTGCCTCCGCGGAGCGAGAACGAGAGGAAGCGGGCGAGTTTGGAGTTGGCGTTGAAGGCGGCGTGGCGGGATTTGGGGGCGGCGCGGCATAGTCGGCATCGGGAGATGTTGTGCAAGGGGATTGCGCATCTGGAGGCGGAGTTGGCGAAGTTGGGGGAATAGGATGCGCAGTTTTTTGGCACTGTTCGTGGCGATGGCTCTCTTCGCTTTGGTCAGCGCCGGGGGAATGGTTCCGTGTCCGTTTTTAACGGCGAACAAGAGCTGCTGTCCTCGTTCGCATGCGCCGGAAAAGAAGTGTCCGCTGTCGGAATCGTTGGATAATTGCCCGTTTTTTATGACGGAGCGGAAGATCGGGATGGCGGAGGCGACGCTGGAGAGTTGGTACGCTCCGCCTGTTCGTGAGGTGGTGGGGGAGCCGGGGGATGGGGTGTGTTTGGCACTGGCGCCAAGGGCGAGAACGGTTTCGCGGACCTGTGACCGTTGCGTTTTGAATGGAGTGTTGTTGCTGTGATTTGGTGAAGTTGAGACGGCTCCGCAGTTTCCTACCAATCGCTTTCAACCTCAATTTAGGAGAATTCCCATGAAAAGAATGACTTCCGTTTTCACGGCGGTGACTTTGATGTTCGTCTTCGGGACGAGCTTATTCGCGGCGGATTGCTGCGATGGCACGTCCTGCTGCAATGGCCAGAAGTGCTGCAAAGCGCATAAAATGAAGAAATAGTTGGGCGGGTACTCGGCGGGCCGATCGGTCTGCCGGGTTGCTTGCTGGTCTTAGCCGAGGAGAACGACACCAGTCGAAACGGCGGCTTGCCGCAACTCTTCGTCCAGGGTCGCCAGCGGTAAACCTTTGGGGATTGCTAGCTCCAGGTAGGCGGCATCGTATCCGCTCAATCGTTTTTGGGCGGCCAGCCGGCGTACTTCGCCGAACACAAGCCCGGCACTCTGGTTGTCTACGACGATGTCCAGAGAGCGAAGATCGTGGAGGAACGTGAGCACAGGAACTGCACCGGGACGGCGCTTGTCATAGAGGGCCCGATCCGATCCGCCCTGCTCAAAGCGGTGACCGATCTGCCGGATCTGCTGGGGTGTGAACGGGACGAAACGAGCGATTTGAGGGGCGCGGACACCCTGCACCATCTGGATCAGAACGTGGGCACGAAAGACGGATCGGACCGGTTGAACGCCGCTGCTGAGGAGGGTCCGCAGTTGCTCGTGATCTTCTGAGGAGAGCTGGATCTGGAGAGGAGCCGGGGGCATACTCAAGTATGGTCCCAAACGTTGTATGGCAAAAATGATTTATACAAACGGCTTCTTGCGGTCACAGCACTAGGAGGCTTTTCGACAGGCGAAGTGCTGTACTCAGGAGCTGCGCCCGGACTTATCTTCGGGGCCTCATAGGTTAACGTCTTGATTAAAAGCGACGCGCCCGTAGGAGCTGCGATCGGAATCACCGTTCGAGTCGGTAGCGCGACCAGTCCTGCTGGCACAACGGTGGCGATACAATCGGCGCCGATTGTTTTCGTGAACGAAGGTGAGGTTATGTTTCTACAGAGTCGCTTCACGCCATGGCGACGAAGATCTGGGAGGGGAAATAGATGGATCGCGGTACGGTCGTCAGCACCGACAACCGTTGCCCAAATTACCGGGCGGTCGGTGGCTATGTTGAAACCGTGGGCAGCGAGAGCTGCTCCGCGTGCGGGCTGAGCTTCACATACGGATCCGGCGGGTCACCGGGCGGGGGCAACGGATGTATTAGAGCATACAATTTAGGCAATACGCGCTAGATCAGGAGCCCGACGATGAATGGAACAACCGGCGCACCCTCTCCGACTACGACCGCGACTGAAGGCGGAAATTGTACAAACCTGCTACGAAATTTAGACCAGCGTCGTAAGCTAATGAAAGTAAAAGACTAATTATGGTGAGTCGGGCGGGGCTCGAACCCGCGACCACCGCATTAAAAGTGCGATGCTCTACCAACTGAGCTACCGACTCACTGGGCTCACTTAATAGAATACCAAAAACTCTACGCTAAACGTATCTCTCGACGGTCGATTTTTGCCCAATCCCACTCCCCGAGACCCAACGCACCCGCAATTTCGACGTGCTCGGGCTGGCGATGGGTGAAATGACTGAAGTTGTCGGGAAGGTCTTCGACCAACGTTTTCATTCCAACCGACAAGCGCTTTTCATCGAGCACCCGCCAACCGACGTGATCCATCGCTACCGGATCGGTCGAAAAATACATCTTCTTGTGCTCCCAGACGAACTGCGGCTTGCCGCTCGGACCACCGTGATAGAGCCCCTTGATGCCGTCCATGATGTTGAGAACGGTCTTGTTGCGGATGATCGGGATGGAGGCCGAGGCGGGGATGAAGGCTCCGCAAGCGTTCAATGTCGTCGTGCCGTGGCTGCGGCACACGTTATTTACAAGGCCATGGGAGAGATTCTTGAGCGCCATCGTGATACCGGCCGATTGATGGTCCTTCAACAAGCAGAGATTGATGAGCTTGTTGACGTCTTTCGTGATGAAGCGCGAGGCGAAAGAACGGCGGGCGGTTAACGACGCCGGATCCTGCCCGGGGAGGACGAGCGACATCTCCATGTAGTGATCGGGATCGTAGCCTTCGATCGCCTGCTGGACTTCGTCATACTTCTCGGCGGCATGGGTCCAACGGACTTTTTCCGGGAGCCATTTGTCGAAGCCGGCCTGGAGGAATTCGGCGCGATAGCGGTCGTAGCAGACGATGTCCTGGGAAGGGATGCCGACGGCGTTGAGGCTGGCGATGATTTCACGGACCACTTCGGGGGCGGAGATGACGTGGGGGCGACCGACGGGATTGAGTTTGATGCCGACGACGTCGCCGGGCTGGAAGAAGAGTTTCCAGGCGCTTTGCCAGTCATCGGAGCCAGTGAGGCCGACCATGCCGCGGCGGAGCATGTCGCGGACGGGTTCGGCTTGGTAGGCACCGTGAATGATGGACCCGGCGTGTTCGACGGCGACGACGCGCCCCTTGAACAGACCGGGGATGCCTAACTTGCTGAGTTCCGCTTTCGAGGAGACGCAGGAGGAGAGGGCGAGCGGCGCGGCAGAGAGCGTCGCGAGAAATTTCCTACGATGCATGCACAAGCGAGGAGCGACCATAGCTGACATTATGATGCAGGCGGCGGGAAACTGCTCGGCACTCTTCGAGTGCAATTTCCCCGGGGTCGTTGGTGCCGGGGCGCCAGACCCAGGGCATGGCCAGTTGGAGGCCGGCGGCGGCGGTGTGGCGGAAGAAATCGGAGGCGGAAGGGTCTGGCCAGCCGGAGTGGCCCCGGGGGATACAAGCGGCCCCTTGGGGATAGAACTCTCCGAGGCCGACGGCGAGGCGTTCGGCGTGGGGGACGATGCGTTCTTCGAGGAGACGGGGAAAGTCGGGTTCGTCGCCGTAGTAATGGAAGGTGAGGAAATCGCGGTGGGGGTCGAGGAGAGGTGCCCAGCGGCCCATCCAACGGGCGGTCATGCTGCCGATGGAGAACTGGGTGCGCGTCGATTGGTGGAGGGCTTCGCGGGTACGGGTGAGACGGTCGGACATGTCGGCGAAGGAGAGTTGATGGGCATCAGGGACATCGGGGCAGCCAATGCCGGAGGGTTTAGAAAACCAGTTTTCGCGGCGGCGCATGACCATTTCCGGTTCGTTGATGAGTTCATAGCCGAGGACGTTGGGATGGTCGGCGATGAGATTCCAGAAGGGGGCGAAGACATTGCCGATGAGCGCTTCGAAGAGATCGGGATTGCTGAGGACGTGACCGTGGCCTTGCTTGATCATGGCAGTGCCCGAGAGGAGGACGGGGTTGAAGGCGAAGGTGTGATCGAGGAGGACGAAGAGGATGGAGATGCCATGGCGGGCGGCGGCGGCGAGGGCTTCGCGGACGGCCGGGGCGACGCAGGGTTCGAGACCAGCGGGCCGTTCGCCGGTGAAACGGATGCCGTTGCGGCCATCGCAGAAGACGAACCACCGGACAACGCGAAAGCCGGCGGCGACGATTTTGGCGAAATCGGCGTCGAGGAGGGCGGCGCGATCGGGGGCTTCGAGACCGAGGGGGGCGGCGGGAGAAGAGCCGAAGTCCCAACCGTAGTGGAGGCGGAAGTTGAGCCCCATTTGAAGGGGAGTGCCTTTGGAAATTCGATTCGTCATGTAGGGGAGACGATCCGCGGCCGGGAATCGATGTTGCAACGCATGTAAATCTTTGTGCGATAAACTAGGGCGTTCAAGGAGAATTCATTGCGAGTAGGGATTATTGGAACCGGCGCTATCGCCAACATGCATGCTCGGGCGTACAAGGCCATCGGGTATGAGATCACGGTGTGCACGAACGGCAACGAAGAGCGGGGCAAGGCGTTTGCCGAGGCCAACGGGGCTGAGTTTGTGCGGGACTACGAGGACGTATGTCGGCACCCGAAAGTGGACTACGTGGACGTGTGCACGTTCCCTAGTTTTCGGCTCCAGGCGGTGGAGTTGTGCGCGGCGACCAAGAAGCACGTTTTGGTGCAGAAGCCGATGGCGATAAGCATCGAGACGGCCCAGAAGATGGTGGATTTGGCCAAGAACGCGGGCATTACGCTGGGTGTGGTGAGCCAGCACCGGTTTGATGAATCGACGATTTTCATTGCGAGGGCGATTGCCGATGGGCGGATGGGGAAGATTCTACAGGCGGATGCGTACGTGAAGTGGTATCGGTCGGCGCAGTATTATTCGCGGCCGGTGAAGGGGGCGTGGGACGTGGAAGGCGGCGGGGCGTTGATCAACCAGGCGATTCACCAAGTGGATATATTATTGTCGCTGGCCGGGCCGGTGAAGGACGTGGTGGGGACGTGGCAGCTGGGGGCGCTGCATCGGATTGAGTCTGAGGATGTGGTGAACGCGATGATGCGGTATCAGAGTGGGGCGACGGGGATTATTCAGGCTTCGACGGCGATTTGGCCCGGATATTCTGAGCGGGTGGAGATCCACGGCACGAAAGGCACGGCGGTGTTGACCGGGGACAAGTTGACGACGTGGGACGTGCAGGATGACGGCGGGGATCCGGCGCCGGTGGAGAGTTCAGTGATGTCGGGAGCTTCGGACCCGATGGCGATTCCGCTGACGCCGTTTGAGCGGCAGTTCCGGGATTTCGGCGAGGCGTGCCAGACGGGGCGGGCGCCGGTGGTTTCGGGCGAAGAGGGAATGAAGGCTTTGCAGTTGGTTTTGGGCGTGTACCAGTCGTGCCGGGAAGACCGACGCGTGGTGCTTAGCTAAGCCGATGTGGACAGTCAGAGTGCCGGCGTCGAGCGCCAATCTGGGACCGGGTTTCGACGCCTTGGGCTTGGCGTTGGGGATCTATTTGACGTGTGAGTTTGGGCCAGCGGGGAGTTTGTCGATTGGGGTGCGGGGGCGGGACGCCGAAGCTATTTCGACCGGGCCGGATAATTTCATTTGGCAGACGGCGCAACAGGTGGCGGCCGATTTGGGGAAGGCGCTGCCGCCGATACGGCTGCATATCGACAACGATATTCCGTTAGGGAAGGGGCTAGGTTCCAGCGCGGCGGCGTTGACGGTGGGAGTGGTGATAGCGGACCGGATGCTGGGTTTGGGCTGGTCGATGGCGCGGATTTTGGACGAAGCGGCGCGACTGGAAGGCCATCCGGACAATGTAGCGGCTTGCGTGCTGGGATCGATTGTGGCGAGCGCGATCGATGGGAATGGGGTGGCGCGGGCGGTGCGATTGGAGATTCCGGAGAAGTTTGGAGCGGCGGTGGTCGTGCCGGATTTTGTACTGCCGACGCGAGAGGCGCGGGCGGCGTTGCCGACCGAATATACCAAGGCCGATTGTATCTTCAACGTGCAGCGAAGTGCGCTGCTGATTGCGGCACTGGCTACCGGGAACGTGAGTGCGTTTCCGACGGCGCTGGAGGATCGGATGCATCAGCCTTATCGGGCGAAATTGGTACCGGGGTTGGAGGCAATGCTGAAACTGCGGGCACCGGGGCTATTGGGGTGCGCGCTGTCGGGGGCGGGGCCGTCGATTCTGGTGTTTTTTGAACGCGGGAGCGAGGCAGTTTGTGAGCTGGTGCGCGAGATTTTTGCGCAGCACGGCCACGCGGCCGAGATTCATCATGCGGCCGTTGCGACTGACGGTTTGACGATTACGGAGTCCCATGCAAGTTAGTAAGAAGGCGTTGATTGATTTAGGGTTGCCCGGGGAAGACCCGGCGGTGGCCCCGACTTCCCTGCTCCGGTTTCCGGACGGGGGCCAGTATCGGATCGAGATCCCTTCAACGGAGGGGCCGCTGGCGTTGGGGGCCGTATTGGACGAAGCGCGGAGGCGCGGGGTGCCGGTACATCGGGTTTCCCAGGGTAGCGGTATTATGCTGTTGACGAACGATGAATTGCGGGAGATGCTGGCCATCGGCAAAGAGGCTAAGGTTGAAGTGAACCTGTTTTTGGGGCCGCGGGCGGCGTGGGACATTGGGGGGCAGACGGTGTCTCCGACGGGGAAGGCATTTGCTTTGGCGGCACGAGGGTCAAGTCAGCTGGTGCAGAGTTTGGAGGACGTTAGGCGCGGGGTGGCGGCGGGACTGCGGAGTATTCTGGTGAGCGACATTGGGACGCTGGACGTGATTTCAAAGCTGCGGGCGAAGGGCGAGTTGCCGGCGGATTTGATCATTAAGACGTCGGTGATGATAGCGCCGGCGAACCCGGCGAGCGCGCGGTTGCTCGAAGAGCACGGGGCGGACACGATTAACATTCCGTCGGATTTGACGTTGCCGCAGATTGCGAGCATTCGGGCGGCAATTACGAAGCCGATTGATTTTTACGTGGAAGCGCCGGATACAATTGGCGGGTTTATTCGACACTATGAAGCGGCGGAGTTGATTCGGGTAGCGGCGCCGGTGTATTTGAAGTTTGGGCTGCGGAATTCGCCGGATGTCTACCCGAGCGGGACGCATTTGGACGGGACCGTAGTGGCACTATGCCGGGAGCGGGTGCGGCGGGCGCAGTTGACTTGCGAGATGATTGAGCGGTATGCGCCGGAGGCGGTGATGTCGCCGCTGGGGGCGGCGGATTTAGGGATTCCGGTTTAGTTTAACTCGCGGATGCGGAGGGCGCGGAAGGCGGTAAAGTGGCCGTGGTCCTGAAGGGCGATGTAGCCGCGGGTAGGTACGCCGAACCTTTTCCACTCGGCGAACTTGCCGGCGGCGACCCGCTGTTTCCAGGCGGGGCTCCCGTAGTCAAACGTACACGCCAGCTTACCGTTTAGATAGTGCTCGACGCGAGTGCCGCGGGCGACGATGCGGGACTTGTTCCATTGGCCAACCGGAAGGGGTCGGGCTTCAGAGGCCGGGGGGAAAAGAGCATAGGCGGCCGAGCTGGCACGGTCGGGACCGTTCTTGCCATCGGGGTGGGCGGCGCTGTCCAAGAGCTGATACTCGACGGCCGTCCACTGCGGGCGGGCTTCGTCTTCGGTCGTGCGATAGAAGACGCCGCTGTTGCCGCCGGGAGCGTTTTTCCATTCCCATTCGAGTTCGAAATCGCCGAATTCACGGACGGTTCGGAGATTGGAACTGCCGACCCCGGGAGTACCGGGGGTTCCCTGGCGGTCTACGATGAGGACACCGTCCCTTACCATCCAGACTGGGTTGGCGGGTCCGCGGAACCCGGTCCAGCCAGCCATCGACTTCCCATCAAAGAGGGAGATCCAGGGGCCTTCGGCGGCGAAGGAGGAGGCGGCGAGGAGGGCTAAGATCAACAGGCGCATTTAGGCTGGCTCCGAGTCGAATACAGCATGGGCTGTTTCGGATAGAATTTGGCGTTTTTGTTCGACTGGGAGGTCGAGGAGAAGAATTTTCAGAAACTCGACGTCGGTGTTTTCGAGTAAGTCGGAGCCGGCCATCAGTCGGCTGGCCGGGATATGCTGGAGGACTTCGAGGACGTGGTTGGGCATCAGCGTCGACAGGTCGAGATAGATATTCGGGCAGAAGGAGGCGGCAACGATGGCGTCAGGGAGGAGCAGGCCGCCTCCGCCGCAGTGGGCGAGAACGATCTTCAATTCCGGGTAGCGCCGGGCGGCGAACATGAACACCGATGGCAGGGCGTGGGGGATGCCCGAGCCGGTGTGGGCAATCAACGCCATGCCGTTTTCGAGGGCCGTTTCGAAGATGAAGTTACTCTGGGTCCAGAGCGCGCTGACGCCTTGATACTGGGGTTGAAACTTGAGCGCACGGAAGCCGAATTGTTCGCGGCAACGGCGGACTTCGTCGCGGTAATCGGCTTCCGGGATGAAAGGGTTAATACAGGCGGCGCCGACTAAGCGACCGGGATAGCGAGCGATCGCCGCGGCGATTTCATTATGCTGGGCTTGGTAGTCGTCGACGACCGGGAACGGGATGGCCATCGACTTATCGACGCCGAAACGGTCCATTTCGCGGAGTAACTGCTCGGCGGTCTGGCGGCGGCCGCTGTGACGGGCGTGGCCGATGTGGGTGTGAGTGTCGTAGAGATAGTAGCCGTCTTTCATACGCCGCGTTGGTTGCCCCATAAGTCTACATGGAGACGGGGACTGAAGCGAAAACCGTGCTCGAGACAGAGCGGGGCGATCCAACGGGCGCGGTCACGGAGGAGGTCGGCGCTGGTGCCTTCGGGCATTAGGATGACGTCGGCCGGGGCGATCGCGAGAGAGTCGATGAGGGTGCAGATTTCGGTGAGGTCGGAAGGAGACGAGACGACGAACTTAAACTGATAGGCACATTTCGCCATCAACGTCTGCAGCACCGGGAGGTTGAAGCGGGTGGCTTCGTGGCGGATGGCCCAGTCGCCGGTGGGGGTTGAATTAGCGAGCTTTGGGCTGATGCTCATCAGGTCGCAGGCGACGGGCGCGTCGACGGTGCCGGCGGTTTCGATGGTGATGTGCCAGCCGGCCTGGCGGAGTGCTTCCGAGAGCGGGACGAGTTGGGGTTGGATCATCGGCTCGCCGCCGGTGAGCACGGCATGGCGGGCGGGATAGGCGAGCACACGGGCGATGAGATCGTCGAGGGGGATTTCTTCACCTTCGGGGTTCCAGGAGGTGTAAGGGGTATCGCACCAGGAGCAGCGGAGGTTGCAGCCGGTGGTTCGGACGAAGACGGAGGGGACGCCGAGGAGGCGGCCTTCGCCTTGGAGGGAGTAGAAGAGTTCGGCGATTTTCATGCGAGCCCTTTCATGCAAAAAGAGGGTCGGCGAGACCGGCTTCGGCAAAGCCTTTGGCGCGGAGGAGGCAGCTATCGCATTGGGCGCAGGGGCGGTCGTCAGGGGTGGGGTCGTAGCAGCTATGGGTGAGGCTGAAATCGGCTCCGGCGGCGAGGCCGAGGCGGATAATTTCGGCTTTCGTGAGGGTGATGAGGGGGGTGCGAATCAAGAGTTTCGTGTGGCCTTCGACGCCGGTTTTGGTGGCTAAATTGGCCAGGTGTTCGAAGGCGTGGATGAATTCAGGGCGGCAGTCGGGATAGCCGGAATAATCGACGGCGTTGACGCCGATGAAGATGGCGTCGGCACCGACGACCTCGGCGTAGGCGAGGGCGAAAGAGAGGAAGATGGTGTTCCGGGCGGGGACGTAGGTGATGGGGATACCCGAGCCCATTTCAGCAGCCGAACGGTGCTTGGGGACGTCAATTTCCGCGGTGAGGGCGGAGCCGCCGAAGGCACGGAGATCGATGTGGGCGACGCGGAAGGCGTGGGCCCCGAGGTGGGCGGCGACGCGTTCGGCGGCGACGAGTTCCTGGTGGTGGCGCTGGCCGTAATCGAACGACAGGGCGTAGGTTTCAAAGCATTCCTGGCGGGCGACGGCGAGGCAGGTGGTGGAATCGAGGCCACCGCTTAAGAGGCAAATCGCGCGGGGCATGGGTTAGGATTTCTCCGGAAGAGTGCGGGCGAGGAACCAGCCAGCGAGCGGCAGAACGCTGACGGCGGCGAGGGCGGTTTGGAGACCGAAATGGTCAGCGACCAAGCCAGTGAGCGGGATGAAGATCAGGCCGGCGCTGCCCCAGGCGAAGCCCATGAGGAGGGCCGAGACGGTGCCGGCTTGGTCCGGGACGAGGCGCTGACCCATCAACAGATTGACGGGGATCGTGAAGAGAAGCATGAGGCCGCCGAGGGCAAGGCCAAGGAGTGAGAGCCAGCCGTCGGTGAGGAAGAATACGGCGAGGAAGGGGAGGCAACCGAGCATGGAGATGAGAATGACGCGACGGCCGCCGAAGCGGTCGGCCAAGTGGCCGCCGACGAAGCCGCCAAGCGCTCCGAAGGTCATGTAAAGCGTCAGGCCCAGGGCGGCGGATTGGATAGAAAACGAGCGCTCGCGGCTGAGGTAGAGCGGCAGGAAATGCGCGAAGCACATGTGGACGACCGAGCGAATGAAGACGAGCAGATAGTGAACCGAGAGCGGCCGCCAGACGGCGCGGAGGGGGGCGAAGGTCAGCTTCCCGTTGCGGGAACTGACGGGGGGATGGCGGAGGGCTTGCCAGAGAACGATTGAGATGACGAGGCCGGGGACAGCGCCCCACCAACTGCCTGCGAGGCCGAGGCGGCCGATGAGGAGAGAGTAAAACGCGGGGCCGATGGCCATGCCGAGGGTGCCAGAGCTGATGAAGACGGCCATCCAGCGGCCGGGGTTGCCTTGAAGGCCGACGGTGGCGTTGGCGGTGGCTTGGGGGTGGAAGGAGGCGACGCCAGCTCCGCCGAGCAGAACCATGGCGAAGAGCCAGGGATAGCTGGGGGCCCATCCGAGGAGCGAGATGAAGACACCGGCGACGGCGGGGGCGAGGACGGTGAACATCCAGGAGGGATAGCGGTCCGAGAGGATGCCGTAGAGGGGTTGGAGGAGCGAGGAGGAGAAGACTAAGGCGCCGCCGAGGAGGCCGGCTTGGGAGAGCGTTAGTCCGTGCTTGGCGACTAACAGGGGTTGAAAGCCGCTGAGGGCACCCGAGTAGAGGTCGATGAAGAAATGGGCAAAGGCGAGGAGGCCGAGGGTGGCGAAACCCGATTGCGACACGGAAACAACCGGCCGGGCAGCCAGCGACGCACTGGCGCTGTTCGATATCATCAAATTGTTATTATACCGAAACCTATTGCGGCTTATGGGGTTGTTGATGGTCATGGCTAAGTTGCGCGCACTGCTGGTATTGAGTCTGGCTGGCGGAGTTTTTGGGCAAGCGCCCACGGCACCGGTATTGAATCCGCGAGGTGCCGTGAACGCGTTCACGGTGCAGCCGGCGCCGAGCAGCGTTTCGGCGGGCGGAATTTTGACGATCACCGGGATCAACTTGGGCCCTGCGGCGGGATTTACGGCTGAAGCCGGGACACTGCCGACGTCGATCGGGGACCCGGGGTTGGAGGTCCGCATCAACAACCGGCCGTCACCGATTTACGCGGCGACCCCGGGCAGCATTACGGTGCAGGTGCCACTGGAAACGGCGAATGGGGCGGCGCAAGTGGTGGTGCGGCGGGGAACTGAGGCGAGCCTACCGGCGCGGTTCAACGTGATCGGGGCGGTGCCTTCGTTGCAAACGGCCAATGGGAAGGGGTACGGGGCAGCGGGCGAGAGCGACGGGGTGGTGACGAAGTTGCGCGCGACCGGGCTGGGGTTGACGGACCCGCGGGTGGCGACAGGCGAGTTGCCAGCGGCGGATCAGACGGCGCTGTTGCGCGCGTCGATACGGGCGACGGTGGGCGGTTTGCCGGCGGAGGCGACGGCGCAGTTATCGGCAACCAATGTGGGTGAGTTTGAAGTTGCGGTGGCGCTGCCGGCCGATAGCTCGCCGACGGACGTGGTGGCGGTTTACCTCGGCAACGCGGTGGGGAACCGGGTGACTTTGGGGGCGGCGAATTCTTTAGTGAGTGAATATCTGCCGCTGCCGGCGAACGCGCGGGACCCGCGTGGCTTGGCGGCGAGCGACCTGCGGCCTGGGTATTTGACGCTCAGCGGAGCGAGGGGCGAGGACGGGTGTTGGGCTTCGTGGCTCGTGGATTTCTCGCGCCGGGCGGTGCAGGGTCTCGGCGGTTGCGCGGCGTCGGCGAATCGGAACGCGGCGACGCCGTTTCAGGCCAATAACGAAGCCGCGGCGGTGGCGGCGTTTGTGGGGCCGGCCGCGGCGGATATCGCGCAGGGAGTGAGCGACAAGCTGACGATTCTGCATCCGGCGAATGCGGAGCCGATGACGGTGACTTTGCCGGCGGCGGGGCTGGCGCTGGCCGGGGCGCAGGGCGGCAATGTGGGCGTGTTGCTGGCGACCACGCCGCCGCGGAACGTGGTGGTGAACCCGGTTACGGGCGAGATCACCGAGGGCGCGGCCGGAGCGGGGCCGGGCGGTGGTGGTGGTGGCGGTGGAATCAACATTAACAACCTAGCGGTGGATTTAGGCGACGGGGTGAAGGAGCTGGTGGCGGTACCGGTGAACGTCGGGCAGGGTGCGCTGGCGGTGTTGGCGGTGGATAGCGCCGCGGCGCCGACCAAGGCGAAGTTCGGGCTGGTGGGCGCGAATGGACAGGCGACCTCGACGCAGGATTTCCCCAGCGGCTGGTTGCCCCTACTGGCACCCGTGCAGGCGGCGGGACCGGGCGGTGGACTCCCGGGGATTCCGGGACTCCCGGGAATTCCGGGACTGCCGGGGATTCCCGGTGGAGGCGGGCTCGGCGGGGCTTTGGCGCTCATTCGGGGTGCCACTTACTTCGACGGACAGACGCGACTGTTATGGACTTTGGCGCGGAACCCGCAGAACACGGCCGATGCGTTTATCGCGTTTTCGCTGGCACCGAACACGGCGCCCGTGGTGTTGCCGCTAGGCGATGGCATTTTCGTTGCGTCCTGCACGGCGCAGACGCGGCTGTTTACGATCGACCTGACGCGGCGCATCGCGGTTTCGACCGGGACCGTGGCCGAGAAGGAAGTGAAGAATCCGTGCGCGGCGTCGAGCTTTGCGCTACTCGACCTGACGGCGCGGCAGTTAACGACGATTAACCTACCCGGCCAAGGGCAGTTTAGCGTGTCGGGCAACAGCGCGAACGAGATGAACGACTACGTCTACGGGACGAACGCAGACCCGGCGCGGCAGGGGCGTTCAGACACGATTTATGTGCTGGACGGAGTGGGCGGCTCGGCGTTTCGGCTGGACCTGCCGCCGGAGATTTCGACCTTCGCCAACCCGGCGCCGTACGCGGAGATGAGCTTGCTGGTGGCGCAGGCGACGGCGCAGAATAGCAATGTGAACGGCGGCGCGGGGCTGGTGCTCTTCGACCTTGAAAACCAGCAGGCGCGGTTGTTGCCGACGCCGGCGGGCTTCTCGGCCGTGCAGTTGCTGAGCATTTTCCCGACGACGCGGAAGCTGCTGGCCCGCGGGACGCGGGTGGAGCCGGCGGGGAGCCAACTGTTGGTTTACGACATGATCACCGGCGATCTGCAAGTGGTCGGGAATCCGCCGGGCGTGGTGTGGGCGGGTCCGGCTCCGGCGGTGCCGACGCCTGGCCAACCGCAGCAACAACAGGCGCAGCCGTTGCAACACTTCTCACCGCGGTCGAACGCCGTGCACGTGGTCGGCTATGGAGCCGACCGACGGGCGGCGGGGGTGATGCTGCTGCGGATCAATTAATCGCGGGGGAAGAGCGCGGAGTAGGCTTCGAGATACTTTAGCCCGGCGCCGGTGTTGTAGATCACCATGCGTTCGTCCGGCTGCAGAAAACCAGAGGCGAGTAGCTTTTCCATGGCGGCGATGCAGGCGGCGCCTTCGGGGGCGACGAAGACGCCGTCGTCACTGGCCAAGCGGACACCGGCTTGCATCATCTCGTCGTCGCTGACGGCGATGGCGGTGCCGCCGCTTTCGCGGACGGCGCGGAGAATCATGAAGTCGCCGAGGGGCTTGGGAACGCGGAGGCCGCTGGCCACGGTCGTCGCGTTTTCGAAGAACTCACTGCGTTCAGCGCCTTGGTTGAAGGCGCGAACGACGGGCATGCAACCTTCGACTTGCACGGCGATCATCTTCGGCCGCTTCGCCCCGATCCAGCCGAGTTCTTCCATCTCGGCAAACGCCTTCCACATGCCGATGATGCCGACACCGCCGCCGGTGGGATAAAAAATCACGTCCGGCACGCGCCACTGCATCTGTTCGACGAGCTCATAGGCCATCGTTTTTTTGCCTTCGATGCGGTAGGGTTCTTTCAATGTCGAGACGTCGAACCAGCCCTCTTCATCTTTGCGGGAGGCGACGATTTTAGCGCAATCGCTGATGAGCCCGTCGACGAGGGTGACGTTGGCGCCGAAGCTTTTGCATTCGATGAAGTTCGATTGCGGGACGTCCTGCGGCATGAAGATATGGGCTTCCAGGCCGGCGGCGGCGGCGTAGGCGGCCAAAGCGCTAGCGGCGTTGCCGGCCGACGGGATCGCCACCTTTTTGATGCCGAGTTGGACGCACATCGAGATGGCGCAGGAGAGGCCACGGGCCTTGAACGAGCCGGTGGGGTTGATGCCTTCATCCTTCAACCAGAGGTCCTTCGTGCCGAAGTGGGCGCCGGTACGTTTCAGCTTCAGCAGCGGCGACCAGCCTTCGCCGAGGGAGACGATCGAAGCGGGCTTGCTGACGGGTAGTACCGGGGCATAGCGCCACATGCTGCGGGGGCCGTTGGCAAGCCAATCGCGGTTCCAATTGTCCCGCGCTTTGGCGAGGTCGTAGCGGACGAGCAGCGGCCAGCCGGCGGTGGATAGGTTCTGGATGACGCCCGCTTCGTAGCGTTCTCCGGTGATGCTGCACTCGAGGTGCGTAACTGTGGTCATTTCGTTTTTTTCGACGCTGCTTTTTTGTGCAGAGCCCAGTCTTAGAGTTTGCCACTTCGGAGGCACCGTCTGCGTGCTCGATGCCACGAAGGCCGCGGTGGGATCGCGGACGCGGTCGGGTTCGGCGTTGGCGTGGTCCTTGGTTTCGCTCTGGTCGGTCGCAAGGTTGTAGAGTTCGGAGCTGCCTGCGTTGGGCCAGAGGAGATTCCAATCGCCTTGGCGGATGGCTCGGCTGGCCCCGAAGCGGCTGTAGAGGGCTTCGGGGGGGGCCTTTATTGCCGGCGGCAAGGGCGGCGGGATGAACGTCGAGTGCGATGACGGGCTTGGCGTAAACCTGTTACTTGAAGCCGCGAAGGGGAATGTTCTTGGAAGGTGTCTGGGGGGTGGGGCTGCCGTTGACGCTATGGAAGATGACGAGGGTATCCTTGGCGACTTTTTTCTGGCGGAGAGTTTCGAGCACGAGGCCGACGGCATCATTTATCGCGATGGCCACGGCGGCGTGGACGGCGTTGAACGGGAGATAGAAAAAGAAGAGGGAGCCGGCTTTTCATTCGATGAAGGCGCAGTCTTCACGGCCGAAGGACTCGGTGAGGTACTTTTTCCTGGGTGCCTTTTCGGTGCCGCGGAGAAGCGGGATGCCGTCGCCGCGGTCGGGTTCGAGGTAGGGGAAGCCGCAGAAAAAGCCGAAGCCGCGTTTGAGCGGGTGGAGCTCCGGCCGATCGCCAAGATGGCATTTGCCGACCATGCCGGTCGAGCAGCCGGCAGCGCGGAGACGGTCGGCGATGCTGGTTTCAGTAAGCGGCGGGCCAAGATCGGAACGGCTTCGCCGGCTGGGCCGGGGTTCAATTCGTGGCCGAAGCGCTGTTGGTCGCGGCCGGTAATCAGGCCGGCGCGGGTGGCGCTGCAGACGGGACAGGAGACGTAACCGTTCGTGTAGTGAACGCCATCGATTCGCCTTGGACGCTGATGCCGGAGAAGCCGAGGTCGTCGGGGATGAGGAGGACGATGTTGGGCTTGGCTTGGGCGGCGGCGGCGAAACCCGCGGACAGGCTGCGGAGAAACATTCGTCGATTCATTTCCACGGATGAACCCTCCTGTGCGTCAATAGTAGTGTGCGGCTGATGGTAGTTTTGTTCGCCCTTTTCGGGTTCTCGATGCAGGCCGCCGAAGTGATTCTACTCTCCACCGGGTTTACGATTCGGGCGGAGCGGGTGGAGGCGATCGGCGGGTCGCTGCGGCTGCATACCGCGCAGGGGACCGTGGATATTCCGCTGGCGCAGGTGGCGGAGCGAGAGATGATCGTTGTGCCGCCACCGCCCGTAGCAACGCCCCCGGCTCGGACTCCGGTGTTGGTGCCGGTGCCGGTTCGTGCCGTTGACCCGGTGGAAGCCGCCGCTCGAAAGTTGGGCCTGCCGCCGGAGTTCGTCAAGAGCGTGGCGCGGATTGAATCGGCGCTTCAGCAGAAAGCCGTTTCGCCGAAGGGTGCGATTGGGGTGATGCAGTTGATGCCGGCGACAGCCCGCGAGTTGGGCGTGGACCCGCATGATGCGGAGCAGAATATTGAAGGCGGCACGCGGTTGCTGCGCGATCTGCTATTGAAGTATCAAAACGAACCGGACCAAGTGAGACGCGCGCTGGCGGCTTACAACGCCGGGGCCGGTGCGGTGGCGCGTTATAACGGCACTCCGCCTTATGCCGAGACGCAGAACTACGTCAATAAAGTGCTGGCCGAATACCGACGCCTTCAGAAGTCGGCCAAGTAACGATACACTGACAAGCGTCATGCGTCTTGCCCTTTTCCTCCTCCTGGCCCCGGCTGTGTTCGCACAGCGGCCGAATACGAACTACGACGAATCGAAAGTCGGCACTTATACGCTGCCCGATCTGCTCGGCAAAGGGGCGTGGCCGGAGCGGCGGGCCGAGATTCTGAAGCTGTATGAGACGCACGTCTTCGGCCGGGTGATCGCCGAGAAGTTGCCCGTGGTCGCTAGCGTGAAGGCCACCGGCCCTAACTGGCGCGAGGTGACGCTCAACTTCAGCGGGCAGGGGAAGCAGAAGGCGATCAACATTTTGATCGTCACGCCGCCCGGCGCGAAGAAGCCGGTGCCGACCGTCGTTTGCTTGAGCTTCACGCCGATTTCGACCGTGCTGAGTGGCAACTCCCGCTGGCCGCTCGAAGTCTTCGCCAAGCACGGCTACGCGGTGATTACGGCTCATTACACCGACTTTTTCCCCGACGTGAAGGACGGCAAGCCGGATTCGATTCTGTCGCTACTGCCGGCCGACGAAACGACCAACGCGATGTCGGCCTGGGCGTGGGGCATGAGCCGGATGTTCGACTACGCCTTAACGCAGAGGGACCTGGACGGCAAGCGGATCGCCGTGGCCGGGCACTCGCGACTAGGCAAGGCTGCGCTGTGGGCGGGGGCGAGCGATCAGCGGTTTGCGGCGGTGATTTCAAACGACTCGGGTGAAGGCGGTGCGTCGATCTCGCGGCGCATCTTCGGCGAGCACGTGGCTGATTTAAACAAAAACTTTCCGCACTGGTTTACGGGTAATTTCAAGGGTTACTCGCAGTCGGTGAATGAGTTACCGGTGGATTCGCACATGCTGTTGGCGCTGGCGGCGCCGCGTCCGCTGTATGTGGCGAGCGCGAGCGAAGATCTGTGGGCGGACCCACTGGGCGAATTGCTGGCGTTGACGGAAGCGTCGAAAGTGTACGAGGCGCTGGGCGCGCCGGAGCGGACGGCGTATCACCTGCGCCCTGGCAAGCACGACATTACGGCCTATGACTGGGAGCGCTACCTGCGGTTTCTGAAAGCCACGTTGCGCTAGCGCACGATGCCGAGGCGATCGAGCGGCCAATACGCGAAGACCGCCTTACCGTAAATGAAGCGGCGATGGACGGGCCCCCACGCGCGGGAATCGTTCGAGGAGCTGCGATGATCGCCCATGACGAAGTAGCTTTCGGCGGCGACGACCGAGGGAGCCAGCGTGAGCCCGTCCCGGAATTCGTGGGGAACATAGCGTTCGTCCATCGGCTGGCCGTTGAGAATGACGGTGCCTTCGCGGACCTCAACCGTATCGCCGGGCAGACCGATGACGCGTTTGATGTAGCTCTTCGATGGGTCGTTCGGGAACCAGAAGACGACCGTATCGAGGCGCTGGATTTCGCCGATGCCGAACTTGTAGACGAACTTGTTGATGAAGATGCGCTCTTGGTCTTCGAGCGTCGGCATCATACTTGTGCCTTCCACCTTGACGGGCTGGTAGAGAAACAGGATCATGACAATCGCGATGACGACACTGAACAGGAGGTCGCGCAGCCACGCCATCGCGCTCCACATGGCGTGGCGCTCGACCGGCGGCTTAGGTTCCAACGCTTCTAACATCGTGAACGACCTCTATGCTAGATTGTAGACCCGAATGCTTGCCGCGCTTATCATCCCCGCTTTAAATGAAGAAGAGTGTATTGGGGCGACATTGGCGGGGATCCCGGCGGGGATGTTTCGTTACGTCATTGTGGCCGACAATGGGTCGACCGATCGGACAGCTGAAATCGCGCGAGACAATGGGGCGCTGGTAAGCTTTGAGCCCGAGCGGGGCTACGGGGCGACGTGTTTGAAGGCGCTGGAGTTGTTGCCGGCTGACGTCGAGATCGTCGCGTTTTTACAAGCGGATGGGTCAGAGGACCCGAGCGAAGCGCCGCGGTTGCTCGATCCGATTCGGCGGAACGAAGCGGACTTGGTGCTGGGGTCGCGGCCGTTGGGCAACCCCGAACCCAGGGCACTGTTGCCGCATCAGAAGTTCGGCAACTGGTTGGCCTGCATGCTGATCCGGCTCGTCTACCGGCACCGCTACACTGACCTCGGGCCGTTCCGGGCGATTCGCCGGGCTAGTCTGGAGGGGCTGTCGATGCAGGATCGAAACTACGGCTGGACGATCGAGATGCAGATCCGAGCGTTGCAGAAGGGCCTGCGGGTGATCGAGGTCCCGGTGTCTTATGGGGTCAGGCGCGCCGGAGTGAACAAAGTCTCGGGGCAGTTACGGAGCAGTCTGCGGGCGGGCTGGGTTATTGTCGCGAAAGTCTTCGCCTTACGTTGAGGTCGAACCAGTCGCTTTTCACGAGGGCCGTTTTTCCGTACGAAAGCCCGATCATCAGCAAGACGATGCTGAGGGCGGCGAAGAACGTCATTGCCAGACTCGTGTTTTGCTTATATTTTTCGAACCAGCGGCCATAGACGATCTCGATGTGCACCCAATAAATGAGCAGCGAGGTCGTGCCGAGTTGGCGGGGGATGCTGAAGCGAAGCGTGCTACCGGCGGCCTCGCGCAAACGGGGGGCCCACTCGTTCCAGAAGAAAGCAAAGGAGCATACCATGAGAATTACGCCGCACTTGATGAGCGTGAGGCAGGGGCTATCGAGCCAGAACTCACTATTCGGGTAGAGTCCGTAGGGCAGGTTCGAAAGGTACTGGCACAAGAACGCCAAAACGAACCCAGCCCAGCCCACCCACTGCATCACCTGCTCTCGATCCGCTTCCGGGATCAAACGGAAGGCGGTTCCGCAAGCCATGCCGAAGGCCACGAAGGCACCCCAGGGGAACAGCGCAAAGCCGCTGTAATCCGGTGCCAAATAGCTGCGCAACAGTTCGTTCGGCGCGAGCGCTTTCCAGTCACTCATGAATGGCGCGCCGAAGGCGATCACCGCGCCGATGAACAACGCCCCGCGCACTCGCTGCATGCGGCGCAGGGCTGCCACCGGCGCCAGCATCACGCAAGCGGCGCCCATGCAGTTGAGGATATCGACGCGAAGGACGTCGGACCACGCCCCGTGCGGATAGTAGAACACCCACATTTGAAAGCGAAAGAGGATAGCCAAACCGCCAAGAAAACCGGCCCGCCGCAGCGCGGCCGTCGAGCGGCCCCAGGGCGAGACGCCACGCTTCTCCCGGCTATCGACGAGAAACGCCAGGGTCACTCCAGCCAGGAACAGAAATACCGCCGGGGCGACGCCACCGGGAAACTGCGAAAACACGTAGACGCCGGTGTCGCGCATACTCTTGTCGGTAAAGCTCTCCCAGACGTGCCCTTGCAGCATGAACAGCGTGGCCATGCCCCGTGTCCAATCAATAAACCCCAGCCGGTCGGATGTGCTCGCTAGTTGCGTCCGCAATCTTCCATAATAAAGCGGATGACTCGTCGAAATTTTCTGGCCTCGCTACTGGCTCCTGAACCGGTAATTGACATTCACCAGCACACACCGTACTCGGGCCGTACGGATGAAGAGTTGGTGCGCCACCAGGAGACGATGGGCGTGACCTTATCGATTCTGCTGCCGGCTGGCAAGAAGTACGGCTTGGCGGCTGGCGCGGGGGGCAACGACATCTGCGTGCGGCTGGCCAAGCAGTATCCGCAGCGGTTTAAGTTCTTCGCCAATGAGGCACCAGACGAGCCGGACGCGCGACGGACGATGGAGCAATACTTGAAGATGGGTGCGATCGGTATTGGCGAACAGAAGTTCCCGCTCGATTGCGATGGCCCGGAAGTGCGCAAGGTCGCCGAGTTGGCTCGCGACTTTAAGGTGCCCGTATTGCTGCACTTCGAGCACAACACGTACAACCTTGGGTTCAACCGTTTCTACCGCGTGCTCGAAAAATATCCGACGGTGAACTTCATCGGCCATGCGCAGACTTGGTGGGGGAATATTGACGCCGCCTTGACGCAGGAAGATCTTTACCCGAGGACGAAGGTGACTCCGGGCGGCATCACGGACAAGTACCTGGCCAACTACCCGAACATGTTCGCCGACATGAGCGCCGGCAGCGGCTTGAACGCGCTGCTGCGCGATGAGGATCACGCGCGGGGGTTTCTCGACCGCCATCAGAACAAGCTGCTCTACGGCAGCGATTGTAGCGATCGCGACGGCAAGGGTGACCGGTGCAGCGGGGGCAAGCAGCTCGAAACAATCCGTCGGCTGGCTCCGAACAAAGCGGCCGAACGGAAGATTCTGTACGAGAACTCGAAGCGGCTGTTTCGGCTTTAGAGTTGTTCAGTAGGAATGAAGCGGAGTCTCGGATCGAGCCGTCTCAGATCAAGCGGATCGCTCGTGATGACGGCTTGGCCAGTCTTTTGTGCGCAGATCACGACGTGAGCATCGGCAATGTCCGACGTACAGCTTTTGGCCAGCAGCAATCCCACGGCCTGGGCGTGGGAAGCGTCGAGGGGCTCGACATCGGTCTGGTCATGCTGGACCATACGCCAGAGAGGCACCTGCTTCGCCGGATTGCGAATGACTTGCGCAAGAACGGTGGCCGGGACAACCATACGATGGTCGCCATCCAACGCGACGCGGATGATGGCGAGAACTCGGCGATCGTTTCGCTCCAGCGCGATTAGGCCACCAGCGTCGAACGTGATACCGGTCAAGCAGCCTTCCGCGGCGTCGTCTTCTTGGTCCGTCGCTTTTGCGGCGAAAGTATCTTTTGGGCCCAAGCTCGCTCTTTCGGAGTCAGCGGTCCACCCGTTTCGGCCAGACCCTGGTCAATCATGGCACTGAACTCGGACGAGTTCAGCAGCGTCCGTTGCACCGCCCGCTGCACAAAACCAGAGACGCTGGCCGATTCGTGATCCGCCACGCGCCTGCGGATCTCCTCAATTTGCGCGTCCGGCAAGGTGATCGTGATCTTGACTGTTGCCATACAATTCACCACACCACTGGCGGAGTGCCAGGCGGTGCTAGTCTCGATAGCGTAAGGTGATGGCCGCGGGGGCGCCCGGGGCTACCGTCACGCTCTGCGTAAGCGCCCCGAGTGACTCATGCCAGACGGCGAGCATGTAACTGCCCGGGGGCAGATCCGGCCAAGCGAATTCGCCCTTGGCATCGGTCACGGCCAGGAACGGATGGTCGAGCACGCCGATGTAGGAACGCATCCAGCTATGGACGTTGCACTTGACCGGGATCATAATCTCCGGCCGGGCGAAGCGGCGCTGCAAATCCGGCGCGCCGGGGGGCTGCTGCTGGTTCCAATCGCGATTTTCCTTCGGCGTCGGGTGGATATTGTGCGAGACCGGATCGGCGTTTTTCACGGTCAGCGTCTGGCCCGTCCGCAGCGCGAGAATGCGTGGGACGAACTGGCAGCCCTTCTGTTCCAGCACCACAGAGCCGGTCGCCGGACCAAACGCAACGCCCTCCAGGCCGGACTGGATATAGACGAAAGCGTTCGCTAGAGCGCCGTCGGGAGCCACGACAATTAACTGCTCTTCAACCGGCTTGGCGTGCAGCTTTTCACAGTCGGCTTCAGCGTCCATCGAAACGAGTTTGGTTTCGCGGCGGGGGCCGGAGTACTCCACGCGGCCGGTGAGTATGACGCCGGGATCGGGCTTTTTCGGCCCACACGCGGCCAACAGAAAAGCGAACCCAAGCGCAAATAGTTTCATGGCACATCTCCGGTGAGCGATTCGAGGAAGGCGACTAGGTCAGCGCGCTCCTGCCGCGTGAACAGGGTCAGCGGGTGGATCAGCGGATCGAGTTGGGGATTGGCGTTGCCGCCGCCGACGTAGAAATCGACGACCTCTTTCAGCGTCTTCAGGCTACCGTCGTGCATGTACGGCGCGGTCTCGGCGACGTTGCGCAGGCTGGGCGTGCGGAAGGCGCCTTTATCCTTTTCGACACCGGAAACCTTGAAGCGGCCGAGGTCGGTCAATTCGCCGGCCGGGTCCATGCCAAGGCCTAGATTATGAAATTGATGATCGGCGAACAGCGCGTTGTCCTTACCGATTAGATGGCAGGTGGCACAGTTGGCTTTACCGCGAAACAGTTCCAGGCCGCGCTGCGCCTCCGCCGATAGCGCCGTTTTGTCGCCGCCGAAAACGAACCGGTCAAAGGGTGAGTTCCCGCGGACGAGCGTCTGCTCATAGGCTGCGATCGCGCGCGCGATGCGGTCCATCGTGACGGTCTCGTCGCCATACGCGGCGGCCATCATTTGGCGCATCTCCGGCAGCGCCTGCACGCCAGCCACAGCGCCACTGGCGCTGTGGCCCATCTCTATGGCGTTCAGAATGGGTCCGGAGGCTTGTGCCTCCAGCGAACTCGCGCGGCCGTCCCAGAACTGGCTCTGCTGATAGACGGCGTTCCACACCGATGGCGCATTGCGATTGCCGAGGCCGCCCTTCACCCCCGGTGAAACGGGACGCGAATCGGCCAGGCACTTCTCCGGCTGGTGGCAACTCGCGCAGGACATCGAGCCATCGACGGAAAGCGCGGGGGTGAAGAACAGCTTTTTGCCCAATGCGATGGCCGCGGCGGGGGCCGGGTTTGGCACCGGCGGCAAGCCCAAGGGCACGGCGGTCGGTTGGCCCGTACCGACGAAATCCGACTTTGTCTTCGTACAGCCGACCAAGGTGACAACGGTGATGAAAACCAACCAGCGCATGCTACTTTCCGATTGCGATAACGCCCCAGGGTTTATCCCCGGCCTTCACTTTACGGACCACGGCCATGGTGGCGACGTCAATGATCGACACGTCGTTCGACGGGCCGTTGGCCGTAAAGAGAAGTTTTTCGTCGGGCGAAAGGGTGATGCCCCAGGGCCGCTGCCCGGCTTCGACCGAGGCAGTCACTTTGTCGGTTTTCGTGTCGATCGCCAACACTTTCTTTCCTCGGCCGGTGCTGACATAGAGTCGGCTGCCGTCGCGGGTCAAGGCGGTGCCCATCGGCTTCAGACCTGGCTCCAGGGTTACCGTCCCGGCCGCTTCCAACTTCACGAGATCGAGAATCGTCAGGTTGCCATCGTTTTCGTTGGTGACGTAGGCTCGTTTGCCGTCGGGCAGGATTGCAACCGAACGGGGTCGGCGCCCCACCTTGATTACTTTGATCACGGTCCCAGCCGCGGTATCGACGGCGGAGACGGTGCCGTCATTCTCGGAGGTCACATACACGACTTTGCCATCGGGGCTGAGGGTGACGCCTTCGGGCTCTTCGCCAGTCGGGACGCTCTTCACGATGCTGCCATCGGCAATGCGGATGATGCTGAGGCCGGAGGCATCTTCGTTGGCAACGTAGAGAAGCGACCCATCGCGGCTGATCGCAAACTGTTCGGGGTCGGAGCCGCCGAAGAATTTACGCACGGTTTTGCCCTGCGCCAAATCGACCACTCCGATGCCGTCGGCGGACTTATCAGGCGGCGGCAACGTGCTCTCATCCACGCCGGGAGGGGCCGATGGCGATCCACTCAGAGCGACGAAAATTTGACCGCCGAAGTCATGCACACCGCGCGGGCGTTTTCCCAGCGGGATGGTCGCGACAGCCTCGGGCTTGGCCGGGTCGATGACGGTGAGGTCGCCGGAGCCTTCATTGGTGACGTAGACGAGGTAGCCGGGTTTGGCTGCGGGCTCCGGGGCTTTCGAACAGGCCGCCACAAACAAGGCCAGGGCGACGGGCAGAAATTTCTTCATGGAAGTTAGAAAACGATCCGATCTTTTTTGTCTTCGAGCTTGACGGAGGCCAGGGCCGGTACCTTCAACAGGTCCTCAAGCGCCTTGAACCCGCCGTTCTCCTTGCGCCACGCAATCAGCGCCGAGGCTTGCGACCGCTTCAGGCTCAAGGCACTTTCGAGCTGGATTGCCGAGGCCTTATTCACGTTAATCTTCTCCAGCGCTTCGGGCGGAAAATGTTTGACCAGGTAGTCGACGACTGCAGCGTATTCGGAGTCGGTAGCCTTCATGCCGAAGGCCGCCATCCGAGTCATCGTCTTATCCCATCCGCCCCGATCTTGGCGCGGCGATATCGACCGCGCCACTTCGTGGCATTGCTTGCAAAGCTTCTCTGTCTCGGCCTGGCCCGGCCCTTCCGGGAGTTGTTGGCCATAGGCCGCGAGAGCAAGAACGACAACGAGTCCGTATCTCATACTTCTATTTTAGTGCTCAATCGGGAAGCTGAAAGCGTACTGATTGCCGTCGTAGGCGCCGACGTAAATCCGGCTGCCGCCGGCCGACAAACCGCCGCTGTGCACAAAAGAAGTAATCGTTTTTCCAGAGTTCCACAACTCTTTGCCGGTTGCGCCGTCGAGAGCGTACAACACGGCGGGGACGGACTTGGCAACGACGGTCTTTAGGTCCTTACCGCGAAATTCGCCAGAGGAAAGGGCAAAGATAACGCCGTTAATAACCACCGGAGGCAGCGGCGAAACGAGTTCGCGTGACGTCCAGGCCACTTCTACTTTGCCCGCGCCACCGAGCTTAAATGCCGTGATGTTTTTCTCTGACGGGGCTAAGAGCCAGCGGTTGCCGGCCGGATCCTGCCAACTGGCGACGCCGCCGGCTTGATAGCCGGGCGCTGAGAACACCGAAGATTGCGCGTAGACGGCCGAGAGGTTGGTCGTATCGACCACCTGCAGGTGTCCCTGCGCCGAGGTCGCCGCCGCCATGTCCTTGCCCTTGTAGTCGAACACGACGGGGGAAGACGTGAACTCACCGAACGCCGATTTGAAGGAACCCTTTGCGACCAGAGTCTTTGCCGCGAGGGCGGCAAGTTCGGTGCCGGCGGTGACGTAGAGCGTGCCATCGGGAGCGATCGCCGGGCCGACCGTACCGGCGACGTTAGCGGGCGTCGTCCACTTTGCCACGTTCTTCGAATCGATGCCGAGAGCCCATACGCCATTCTCTGCGCCGGAACAGCTATTGGTGGTGGAGACGTAAGCGAAGCGATCAACGACAACCAGACCCTGGGCGTTGGCACCGGGGGGCAGAAACGAAAGGCCCGGAGCGGGCTCTTCCCCATTGCCCAAGTAGACCGAATGGAACTTGCCGTCGCCACTCAAGGAGTTGACCCATTGCACGCGCGGGGAGAAGGGATTGGGAGCAGCCGCCGCTGGCTTAGCGGCGGGCACCGTCGGCGCCTGCGGCCGAGGCGCGGGATCGCGTTTCAAGGTGATAGCGCCTTCATAGGGCTCGCCTACGCCGCCCTTAGCGGAGGTGCCGCGGCCTGGGGCCGACCCGGTGGGGACGGGCGGATAACCGAGGCCTGTGGGGCGGGTAACGGCGGAAGTCATCCCGCCCGGGCAAGCGAGGGTGCCAGGCTTGGCGGCGGCGGGGGTTGCGAAGTTGCTGGTCCATTCGGTGCGGGCTAGGTCGAGGTCATAGGCAACGACGGTGTCATTGCTTCCGCCAAAGAAGCCGAGCGCGCGGAAGCCGCGATGGCCGATGAAAAAGTCGACCAGCGACGGCGGCATGAGGGTATTCAGCTGGCGGGCAGCGTTGGCTGGCTTGACCTTCCAAACGAGTTCGAAGCCGGGCTTGCTCATCGATTGAGTTGAAATCTTGCCATCGTTGCGGACCCAAAAGGATCGCTGGGCATCGAAGCCGCTGGTCATCCAATCTCCTTGCCCCCTTTGGGCAAAAGCGGTGAATGCGGTGAGGGTCAAAAGCAGGGGCACGGAAGGCGAAATGATTCTACGCAGGACCAAGGGTATCTTCTCCAATTCGAACGTCGCTTCTAGATCATATAACGCAAGCGGGCTCGTTTGGGATATAGTGTGGTTTTCGGAGACATGCCGTTCCATATGAGAAAATCCCTGCCCGCTTTTTTATTTCTTGCTGCCGCTTCGCTGGCTTGCGCTGCCGATTGGTTGACCGACGGAGGAGACTCCAAACGGAACAACTGGCAGAAGGACGAAAACATCCTGACGAAGGCCAACGTCAAGGGCATGCAGTTGCTTTGGAAGAAGAAGCTCGACAATGCGCCTCGGCAAATGCATTCGCTGCTTGAGCCGCTCGTCATCGGCAAGGTCGAAACCAAGAGTGGCCCGAAAGGGTTGGTGATCCAGGTTGGCGTTTCGAATAATGTATATGCTCTGGACGCCAAGAGCGGCGAGATGGTGTGGCACCGGAAGCTGGAGAGCACGTTTGAAGATACGCCGGGAGGCCGCGGCCCCAGCGTGTTGTGCCCTGGCGGGATGACGGCCAACGTCACCATCGGCCCGGGCGAACAACCGGGTAGCTACAAGATTTATGGCGCGGGATGGGACGGTCGCCTGCATATCCTAAACGCCGCCGACGGGGAACCGCTGTCGAAGCCGTTGAAGTTCATGCCGCCCAACGGCAAGCCCTACGCGTTGAACTTGGTCAAAAACGTCATTTACACGCACAGCGCCCAGGGCTGTGGCGGTAACCCGAACATGGCCTACACCTACGACTTGGCGACGCACAAAGTGGGTAGTTGGGGCCCGGCCGGCGGTGGCATGTGGGGGCGTTCCGGCCCGGCTGTCAGCAAAGATTTGGTGATGTACACCGGCACCGGCGACGGCAAATGGGATCCGGAAAACGGCGTGTATGGAAACGGCATCATCGGGGTGAAGCAGAACCCGGAAACCAAGGGCCTTGAATTGATGGACTACTACGGCCCCTCCAACGCCGAATGGCTCTGGAAGCGCGACCTCGACATGCAGGTTACTCCGACCATTTTCGACTACAAGGGCAAGGAGTACATGATCGATGCGAGCAAGGAGTGCCGCTTGTATCTGATGGATACCGAGTCGATCGGAGGAGATGACCATCGCACGGCCGCCTACCGGACCCCGCTGATCTGTAACGAGATCGTCGACTTCGCCGAAGCCGGCATTTGGGGTTCGCTCGCCTCGTGGGAGGACGCGAAAGGCACCCGCTGGGTGTTGACCCCGTTTTGGGGCGCGAAGCACCCGAAGTATAAAGCTCCGCTCGAATACGGCCCCGTGAAGAAAGGTGCGATTGCGGCCTTCAAGTTAGAGCTTGTCAACGGCAAGCCGGTGCTGCAGCCAGCCTGGGTGTCTCGCGATATGAATCAAGCCGAACCGCCGGTGATTGCCAATGGCATGATTTTCGCTTACGGCAGCGGTGAAAACACGGCCCAAGCCTTCCCCGACGTCGGTCTCGACTTCCGGATGGAACGTCGCATTCCGCTGTCGACCCACGCGGTACTGCACGCGCTCGATGCCGAAACCGGCAAAGAGCTTTGGAGCAGCGGCAAAGAGATCACTAACTGGAATCATTGGAGCGGCATTGCCGTGTCCAACGGCCAAGTTTACATCAACACCTATGACGGCCACGTGTACTGCTACGGCTTGAAGAAATGAAGCTGGTCGCGACTCTGCTTCTGCTGGGGCTGGTGAGCGGCGCGGCGCACGGCCAGCCGCTGACCCCGGAACAAATCGATCGGGCACTGGAGGCCTATCGGCGCATTTTGATGGACTGGGGCAGCCTGACGCGTTATGGCAGTGAGAACTCGGAACTGCGGCCCCAAGCGGGCCGCGTCGTTTTTCTGGGCGACGAGATCACTGAGAACTGGGGCTCGGAGTTTTTCCCGGGTAAACCGTATTTAAACCGCGGTATCATCCGCCAAACGACGCCGCAAATGCTCGTTCGTTTTCGGCAGGACGTGATTGCGCTCAAGCCGGCCGTGGTCGTCATCCAGGCCGGAACCAACGACCTCGCCAGTGTCATGGGCCCTGCCACCGAAGGGACCATGGCCGAGCACTTTATGTCGATGGTGGAACTGGCCCAACACAATGGCATCGGCGTGGTGTTGGCTTCGGTTACTCCGGTTTGTGACTGCTTCACGAAAATGACCGGCCGTCGGCCGCCGGGTAAAATCATCGGCTTGAATGGCTGGATCAAAGACTATGCCAAGAAGGTCGGTGCCGTTTATTTGGACTACTATTCGGCGTTGGTCGAAGGCCGGTCGATGAAAAAAGAATATACGATTGACGGCCTGATTCCGAACGCCGCCGGCTATGCGCGCATGGCCCCGCTGGCCGAAAAAGCGATCGCCGAAGCGCTGGCTCGCTAGCGGGAACCGAAAAACGGAATTTTCTCTTTCATGTGTTCCCAAAACGTTTTTTCCCGGCCCGCATTTGGGTCGAAAGGCTTTGTGATTAGAGTCGATTTTACATCGAACGGATCGCCCAAGCGCTCCCACGGGGCGGTCGAAAGCAGACGAACCCGGTAGCCTTCGAAGGCATAGGTCCGACGCTCCAGCGTGCCGTCATCTTTTTCCAGCACGACCGAGAAGCCGGTCACGGTTGTCGTCTTCTTGGCTGCGGTGACCTCAACCGGATGGACGGCGCTGGGGTAGTAACCCTTCACTTCGCGGAGACGAAATGCTGTTTCGTAGCGGTTACGCCGGGCGTTGAAGATGAACACGCGCAGGCTATCGAACTCGTAATCGTGACCGCCGCGCGGAATGGTCGTCCACAGATAGTGCTTCTTGACGACTCCTTCCTCATTATTCACTTCACCCAACGGGAACCAGGACGTAATCCGGTTACCTTCGGCGTATTGGGCCACATCGTCGGGGATCGTCATCGACAAGGCCCGGGTGAGCGCCCAGCCGGCCCGGCCTTCCACGCTCCGGACCAGGCTCCAATCCTCCATTTTCACCGTATCCACCTCGGCGGCAACCTTCGGCGATTCCTTCACGACGGCAACGCGGCGGGGCGGGGCCGATTCATTCACTTCCGGAGACATGCGGCGAGAGATATCGAGCCAATCCGAAGGAGGCTTCGGCGGCTCGGGCATCGCGGGCCGATCAATGCCGTCGTCTTGGACTCTGTCTTTCTGCTTATTTTTTTTTCTTCGTTTTTTGGGGGCGGCCGAGGCGGACGAGACGTCCTTAGTCACGGCAGAGCGAAATCGAACCCGGGGGGCTAGTCGGTGTCCGATGATGATCACTTTCTCGTTCTCTTTCAACAGGTGAAAGCTGGGAGCTTGGCGGTTCGGCTCCGTGTGAAGATTCAGCACATCGTAGACCATCGCCTCGCCCTGCGCCGGTAGCTTGGCGGCGATTTCGTTGGTTGCCAGCAGCTTGTCCATTTGCTCTGGCGTCAGCAGTTTTTCGCCGTCACACCAGCCTTCGATGCCATTGGCCACGCGCACGCGGGTAAACCGTCGCCGAACCTGTAAAATTGCGAGTCGATCGGCGTGCTTCACCGTCGCCACCGTCGACGATTTCAGGGAGATCTCTTGCCGAATGTTCAGTGTGATGGGACCTGCAAAAGCTTCACCGATTATCGGCGCTTTCGGGGGACCCTGGTTACACGCTACGCCGAAAACGGCGAGCGATGCGATCAACAAATATAGAAATGCGCGCATACTACTGCGTCAAAGCCGGAGCAACCATCAGTCTAGCGTGAAGGCACATAGACGCGCAGCAATTCGAGCGAGGCATTGCTATCGATGAAATAGCTACCGAGCGCGGCCGGGATCAGCCAAGCCTGACCGGGCGCGAGTTTCCAAACGTCTCCAGCAAAAGTCAGTAACCCCTCACCCCGGCAGACGACGAGGAGGTGGAACCGTTCGGAGTCGGAGTTCCAAACCACGGGCCCTATCAGCACATGCCGCTCGGTCGCGAAATATTCGCACGTGGCCAGCAAAACGTTCGGCTCAGGAAATACCGTGGGTCCGGCGGATCGCCCCCAATCGAGGACGGCAATCGATGGCTCGACGTGCAATTCACGCGGCCGGCCGTAGTCCCATAGCCGATAGGTGACGTCGGAATTTTGTTGGATTTCGCAGATGGCCAGGCCCCCTCCAATGGCGTGAACGGTGTGCGCCGGGGTGAAATAGGTCTGCCCGGCGGCACCGGGCCACCACTCGAGAAGCGACTCGACCGATCCATCGGCCAACGCCGTGCGCAACTCGGCTTCGGTCGTCTCGTTATGAAACCCTTGCGCAATCACCGCGCCGGGATCCGCCCCGACCACGTACCACATCTCCGTTTTGCCGGGCTGGCCTTCGTGGGCCAAGGCGTAGGCGTCATCGGGGTGAACCTGTACCGAAAGCTTCTCGGTCGTGAACAGGAACTTGACGAGAATGGGGAAACGGCCGCCGGGCGCGGGGGTCACCGCCGATCCGAGCACCTCCGGCCGCAGCGTTAGCTCGCCCAAGGTCATGCCATCGCAGGAGGTGGCGATGTCGTTGGACGAAAGCCACACTTCGCCAATTCGCCGATCCGGAGCGGCGAAGAGGGGATCTAGCGAGGTGGCTCCCCACACTCGCTCGACAAACTTCGGCTTCAGCGCGATCGGCTTCATCCGAGGGAAACGATGAAGTTGTGGATGCGGTCCAAACCGCGCTCGATCTCGTGCATCGAGGTCGCATAGGAGATCCGAATATGCTTCGTCGTCCCGAACGCTTCGCCCGGAACGACAGCCACGTACGCTTCGGTCAACAGCCGTTCGCAAAAATCCATCGAGGAGTTGATACCTTTTTTACCGAAGGCGACGCTGATGTCCGGGTAGGCGTAGAAGGCGCCCTGGGGCTCGTCGAGCGAGACCCCGGGGATTTGGCGCAAGCGATCGATTACAAACCGCCGCCGCTCTTTATACGCCGCCAGCATCACATCGATCGACTCCTGCGGACCCCGCAGCGCTTCGACGGCCGCCTTCTGGCAAATTGAGGTCGGGTTCGAGGTCGAATGGCTCTGGAGTTTCATGATCGCGTCGATCACCGGCTTCGGCCCCAGCGCGAACCCGATCCGCCAGCCGGTCATCGCGTAGGTCTTTGAGAGCGAACCGGCGACGATGACAGTGTCCTTGGCCCCGGGCACCGAAGCGATCGAAAACGGATTACTGTCGTATAGGAATCGGCAGTAGCACTCGTCGGTCATCAGCCAGATCCCGCGGGCCGAAGTCACCGCGAAGATTCGTTCAAACTCCGCCTGCGGCAGGACGGCTCCGCTAGGGTTGCTCGGAGAATTGATGATGACGAGCTTGGTCTTCGGCGTAATCGCCCGCTCAATCATCTCGGCCGTCAGGTCGAAGCCATGCGCCTCATCGGTTTCGACGAAGACGCACTTGCCGCCGGCATAGTTGACGACGTCCTTATACGTGACCCAGTACGGCACCGGGATGATCACCTCATCACCCGAGTTGATCACCGCCTGCATGATGCCGAAAATCGCGTGTTTGCCACCGACGCTGATGACGCATTCGGCCGGGGTATAGGCCGTGCCGTAGTCGGCTTTATGGCGGTCGCAAACAGCCTGCTTCAATTCCTGGGTACCACCGGCCGGGGTGTACTTGGTGAAATTCTTGGCTAAGGCATCAATCGCGGCATTCTTGATGTTGTCCGGAGTCGGAAAGTCCGGCTCGCCGGCTCCGAAGTCGACGACGTCGACCCCTTCCCGACGCATCTTGTCGGCGTCGGCGGCCACCTTCATTGTGGAGGAAACCGAAATCGTGGCCATCCGATCGGACACGGCGAGATTATCTTGGTGCACTAGAGAACTCATGGGATTGTTTAATTCACTTGGGAACTGGATTCAAAACTTGCGCGGGACGGAAGCGCTCGGCCAATCGGCTTTCGACGAAGGCGGGAACTAAGCCCCGCACGTCGCCACCCAACCGAACGACTTCTTTGACCAAGCGGGAACTGATAAAGGAATAAGCCTCACCCGACATCAGAAACATGGTTTCGATCTCTGGCCGCAACCGCCGATTCATCAGCGCCATTTGCAATTCGTACTCGTAGTCGGAGACCGCCCGAATACCCCGGACGATGACGGTCGCACCCCGAGCCGTGGCATAGTCGACCAACAAGCCATCGAAACTATCGATCTCGATATTGGGTAAATCGCCGGTGGCTTCGCGCAACATGGCCATCCGCTCTTGCACGCTGAAGAGAGGCTGTTTGGTGTCGTTGTTGAGCACAGAAACGATGAGACGGCCGACCAAACGGCTGGAGCGGGCGATGAGATCCAGGTGTCCATTGGTCAAGGGGTCAAACGAACCGGGATAGATCGCGACGACGTTGTCGGTGGTAGGGCTTTCGGGCAAGTGCTTTTATTTTAGCCGATTCGCGGACCGGCTTTGGGTTTAATAGCGGAAGACGGTCACCGTCTGCTCGGTTTCTCGCCCTTGGCCGTCCCGGGCGACGAGGGTGATGATGTTGAACCCGTTGAGGAGCCGGACGTTGTTCATCTGCCAGGTAGTCGTTCCGGTCGCGGTTCCGGTGGTGCCGTTGGAGACGCGCCACGTGACGGTGTTGATGCCGACCGAGGAGGCCGCGGTGCCACGCAGCGTTGTCGTTTCACTGGACCAGAGAAAGCTATAGGAAGCCGGGGAGATCAGCGCTAGGCGGGGCGGAGCGGCGGCGTCGGTTGTCGTCGTCGCGGTCGTGATCCGCAGGGAGCGGCCGATCGTTCTCCGGCTCGCATCCGACACCAGAATCGTGACCGTGTTCACTCCCGGAACGAGCCGCACGAGCGGAACGGTCCAGTTGAAGTTACCGCCTCCGACCAGGGTCACCGTGCCGTCGCCCCACATCCCTTTATCGGTGACCCAGCGGACGGTCGGGACGCCGGCGACGCCGCTGGCTGAACCCATCATCGGGATTGTCATCGCGGTCGTCTGAAAGTTCGCCGAGGGCGAGATGAGCTCAACCGTGAAGCCGATCGGGGTTGGGGTTGGAGTGGGCGTAGGAGTAGGTGTAGGAGTAGGCGAAGGGGGAGGAGCCGTCCCTCCCGTCGTCCGCGCCGCATACAAGCCCTGCGCCGCTCCAATATCTTCGACCGTTAACTGCGTCGCGCGGCGGTAGTAAGCGTACATCACCGCTCCCGGCACATCACTATGCCCTAATCCCAACGCATGCCCCAACTCATGCAGCGCCACACTGTAAACATCAATATCAAGGCCCACCTGCCAGTTCTCGTCCTCGTCGAAGTGCAGGTCGCCCGCCACGGGTTCGCTGTTCGGCGGGGCCGGGTAGAACGTATGCGCCAACACCTTCCCTGGCCCATCAAACGCGTAGCCATCTCCATGCGATCCCCGGCCCCACAGGATACCAATCGTGCGCGGGGCGTCCGGGTCGCTCCCCTCCACAAAATCCACCTGAATCACCCGCGACCACTCCTGCAACGCCTTGACCACCTCGGCACGCTGCGCCGTCGAAGACAGCTTGGCACTCAGCGTCCTGAATGCGAACTGCAAGGTGGCCCTCCCCTTACCCACCCCATCCCACCCCTCACCGACCGTCCGTACCAGCGCTCCAATCGGACCCGTCTCCACCGTTGCCCCGGCGCAACCAATCAACGGCGTCCCCGTCATCAACTCGTTACTGGCAGGAAACACATACGCCACTTCATCCCAATCCGCCAATGCCTCCACCTGTAAACCCGTCCCCCGCACGAGCATCTGATCCCCTACCAGGTCGGGATGGTCCCGCAACTCCAACCCATTCTCCAAGATCAGCGCCCGCCGCTCCTCCCAGGAAACGTCCCCATGAAACTCGACTACGAAGCCCCACTTCCCCGCCCTACCCCTTCCGATCTCAACACTTAACTTCTCACTGGCGCGCAACGGCGACACCGAAACCACCTCCAAACCACCCAACCGCCCCTCCCCCTCCGCCGACAGAATAAACCCGTTCATCGGCACATAGCTCACGACCCGCTGGCCACGCCCTTCCAAGGCCTTCAGCATCTCTGGAGTCGGCGGCTGCGCCAACTCCACTAAATAGTGCCCCCTCTGCGCCTGCCGCGATTTCGGCTGTTCCCACGAAATTCCCCGCCGCTCCCCGCCGCGCTTCAGGCTTAGCGCGCCCTGCGCCCACACCCCTGCGGCGAGACACACACCTGTAACGACCAGGCATACCAATTTGGATTTCATATACCGTCATATCGCCATAGCGTGAGAGCTTTTCCACTTTGTTCGCACTTACCCGTTGAGGAAAACACCCGTATGCAGGTCCGAATCTGGAATAGAGCTTGCCTTTATATGGCATACACCCTGGTGTCCCTCTGCCAGCCGCTACCTCAGGCCTATCGCATCCAAAGCATTGTCGGATCCTCCAACGCCGGCGATACCCTCCCCGCCCTACAAGCCCTGATCACCCAAGCCGAAGGTCTAGCCTATGACCCCGACGGGAACCTCTATATTGCAGACGCCGCCGAACACCGCGTCCGCCGCGTCTCTCCCGCAGGCATCATTACCACCTTCGCCGGCAATGGCTCCCGCGGCTACTCCGGCGATAACGGCCCCGCCGCCGATGCCCAACTCGCCTCCCCCTATGGCCTTGCCATCGACCGCCAAGGCAACCTCCTGATCGCCGACCTCAGCAATAAAGTCATCCGCCGCGTCACCCCCCAAGGCCGCATCACGACTTTGGCCGGGGGCGGCGCCACCCCCGCCAACGAGCAAGGCGAAGGCTCCTCCGCCACCTCCGTCAGCTTCCAAACCCCACGCAACGTCGCCGTCGACGCCGACGGAACCGTCTATATCTCCGACTTCGATGCCCATCGCATCTACGCCATCACCTCCGCCGGAACCTTCCGCCTGCACGCCGGCACCGGCCAACCCGGCTATGGTGCCAATGACATCAACGCCCTCCGCTCCGCTCTCCGGAACCCCGCCGGGCTCTGGATCGATCCCCAAGGCGGCCTCCTTGTCGCCGAAGCCGGGGCCCAACGAATTCGGCGCATCGTTCGCGGGATGATCAGCGTCTACGCTCCCGCCGCCGCCATCCGCATCCCTCTCTATTCCCCCACCGGAATCGCCGTCGACTCCTTCGGCAATCTCTTCATCGCCGACGACCGCAAGGACGCCGCCCTCAAACGTTCGAGCCAAGGCGAAATCGTCACCCTCCCCGCCGGAGGCAAAGCCGTCACCGTCGATAACCGCGGCAACGCGTTCTATGCCAACGGCAGCGTCGTCTATCGCATCGGCCTGAACAACCTCGCCACCGTCGTCGCCGGGTCCACGGCCGGCGCATTCTCCGGCGATGCCGGGCCCGCCGACGCCGCCCGCCTCAACGCCCCCGCCGCCGCAGCTTACGATACCAACGGCACCCTTTTCATCGCCGACGAGCGGAACCATCGCATCCGCCGCGTCTCCCTCGACGGCACCATCACCACCATCGCCGGAACCGGCTCACCCGGCTTCTCCGGCGATGGTGGACCCGCCTCCCAAGCCAGACTGAACGGCCCCCGCGGCCTCACCGTCGACCGCTCAGGCAATCTCCTCATCGCCGATACCGCCAACCACGTCATCCGCCGCATCGCCCCCAACGGCGTCATCAGCACCGTCGCCGGCAACAACTTCAACGGCTTCCGGGGCGATGGCAGCCCCGCGCCAACGGCCATGCTCGACACCCCCACCGCCGTCGCCGCCGACCCCAACTCCAACGACTACTTCATCGCCGATACCCGCAACCATCGCATCCGCCGCGTCTCTGCCAGCGGCCTCATTACCACCTACGCCGGAACAGTCACCGGCGCTGGCTTCGCGGGCGACGGCAACATCGCCGTCTTCGCCCAACTCAATCAGCCCTCCGCCCTCGCCTTTGATCGCACTGGCCAACTCTACATCGCCGACTCCGGCAACAACCGCATTCGCCGCATCGACCTCACCGGCACCATCACCTCCGTCGGCGACTCGAACCTCTCCAGCCCCCGCGGCCTCGCCGTCCAAGCCGATGGCGGCGTCCTCATCGCCGATACCCAAAATCACCGCATCCGCCGCATCGACCCCAACGGCACCATTGCAACCATCGCCGGCACCGGCCTCCCCGGCTTCGGCGGCGACGGCGGCCCCGCCAACGACGCCCGCCTCAATTTCCCCGCCGGAATCGCTCTGGACCCCGTCGGCAATCTCCTCGTAGCCGACTCGGCCAACAATCGCATCCGCCGCTTAGTCGCCGACACCGCCATCATCGCCCCACCCTCCATCGAAGCGCCTCAGCTTAAGATCGTCCACGTCGCGACGAACAAAGAAACCCTTCTCGCCGCCGGCATGCTGGCCACTCTCTACGGCGTCAACCTTGGCCCCGAACAACCCCTCCTGGGCGTCATCCGCAACAACCGACTCGATACCCGCCTCAGCGAAATCGAAGTCACGGTCAACGGCATCGCCGCGCCCCTGCTTTACGTTTCGAACTCTCAAATTAATTTCCAGGTTCCCAACCGCGCCGGCTCCAGTGGCCGCGCCACGATCGAAGTCCGCTATCGCAACATACTCCGCGCCAGCCAGACGTCCGCCCTCACCGACGCCGCCCCCGGACTCTTTGCGCTCGGTGCCGTCCATCCCGATGCCACGACGAACAGCGAAACGAACCCCGCCCCGCGCGGCGAAATCCTTGTTCTCTACGCGACCGGTATCGGCCGCCTCACCCCCGAACCGTTCGACGGGCAGCTGACATTTGACGCCCCCTTCCCGACCCCCGTCCTCCCGGTCGAACTTTCGATCGGCGGCACCCCCGCTCCCATCGTCTGGATCGGTGCCGCCCCCGGCTTCCCCGGCATCGTCCAAATCAACTTCCGGTCTCCTTCCGGATTCGTCCCCTCCGGTGCCTATCCCATCCAACTCCGCGTCGGCCAGGCGACCACCGAAGCCAGCAAGCCGTTCTATTTGCGGTAATCTCAGGAGCAGTATGCTCCGCCGTGCTTTCCTAGCCGCGCTGCCTTTAGCAGCGCAGACCAGCCCCGCCCTCCGCGTCGAACCCGCCGCGCCTTTCCCCGGCTCGCCTATTCTCTTCTCCCTGCCCACCGGACCCGTCACCGCCACCTGGCTCACTCGCCCTCTGACCTTCTCTGTCGACCCCGCCAGCCAACGTTGGCTCGCCCTTGCCGCCGTCGGTCTCGACCTCAAGCCCGGCCCACAAACCCTGACGCTTTCCACTGGCGAGACCCACCCCATCCGCATCGCCTCCCACGCCTACGCCACCGGCAAACTCAACGTCCCGCCTCAGTTCGTCACCCCGCCGCCCAAGGTCAGCAAGCGCATTGCCGCCGAAGCCGCTATCAAGAAAGCGGCGTTCGCCACTCGCTCCCTCCGCCGTTGGAAGGGCCCCTTCCTGCCCCCTACCGACACCCCGCAAACGTCGCCCTTCGGTACGCGCCGCACCTACAACGGCCAAATACGTTCCACCCATCAAGGTGTCGATTTCCGCGCCGTTATCGGCACGCCGATCATGGCGGCGCACGCCGGGCAAGTTCTGATTGCGCAAGAAATGTACTACGAAGGCCGCTTCGTCGTCGTCGATCACGGTGAAGGCCTCTTCTCGCTCTACATGCACTTATCCGCCTTCGACGTGAAGGAAGGCGAGACCGTCACCCAAGGCCAGCCGCTAGCCCGAAGCGGCAGCAGCGGTCGGGTCACCGGCCCCCATCTCCACTTCGGCGTACAATGGCAGGGCCTGTATATGGAACCAGCCACCTTGTTGCGCCTCCGCTTCCCCGTGTGACGAACTCAACGTCTAATCCGATCGGCCTCCTCGGCCTCGGCCTCGCCGGCTCCGCCCTCTCCGCCCGCCTGCTTGCAGCGGGATACACGGTCTACGGCTACGACCCTGATCCAGCCGCACAACCACCCGGAGTCGTCCGGCTGAACTCCGAGCGCGCGGTCGCCAAAGCGTGTCGCTGCGTCCTGCTCAGCCTCCCCGGCCCTGCCGAAGTCGCCGCCGTGCTCGCAAACCTGGATCGCGCCGTGGAGATGCTCATCGACACCACCACCGGAGACCCCGCCGCCGTCGAAGCCGCCGCCACCACCCTCGCCGCCCGCGGCATCGCTTACCTCGACGCCACCCTCGGTGGCTCCAGCCGTCAGATCGCCGCGGGCGAAGCTCTCGTGATCTGCGGAGCAGACCCCGCCGCCTTCGCCCGCGCCGAACCCATCCTCCTCTCCATCAGCCCCCAGCTCTTCCACGCCGGCCCGCCTGGCACCGGTACCCGCATGAAACTCGTCTTCAACCTCGTCTTGGGGCTCCATCGCGCCGTGCTGGCCGAAGGCCTCGAATTCGCCCGCCACAGCGGCCTCGACCCCACCCGCGCCCTCGCCATCCTTGAAGCCGGCCCGGCCGCCTCGCGCATCATGGCTGCCAAAGGACCCAAAATGATCAACGCCGATTTCACCCCCGAAGCCCGCCTGGCTCAGCACGCCAAAGACGTCGGCCTGATGCTCTCGAGCACCGGCGCATACCTCCCCCTAACCACCGTTCATCACGACCTCCTCGCCCGCGCCATCGCCGTCGGCTGGGGAGCCGAAGATAACAGCGCCCTCATCAAGGTGTATCAGGAGCAAGCCCCATGAGCGGCGTCGACCTCGCCATCGTCATCGCGTATCTAATCGGACTCTCCGCCCTCGGTCTCCGCTTCTGGCGTCGCCAAACTTCGACGGACAACTACTTCATCGCCAAGCGAACCCTGCCCCCCTGGGCCATGGGCATGTCGATGCTTGCCACCATGGTTTCCAGCGTCACCTTCGTCGCCTACCCCGGAGCTAGCTATGCGAAGGACTGGTCGTTGCTCGTTCCCGGCTTCCTGCTCATCGCCGTCCTCCCCATCGTCGGCCGTTTCATTATTCCCTTCTACCGGCAGGAGATCCGCATGAGCGCCTACGAGTACTTCGAACAGCGCTTCGGCCGCCCAGCCCGGCTCTACGGTGCCTTCGCCTTCTCGCTCGCACACTTCAGCAAAATGGGGTTCGTCCTCTACCTCATGGCGTTGACGCTGGCCTCCATCACCGGCTGGGACATTGTTAGCCTCATCATCGGCGTCGCCGCCGTCATGATCCTCTACGCCATGCTCGGCGGCATCGAAGCTATCGTCTGGGCAGACGTCATCCAAGGCTTCATCATGGCCCTCTCGATCGTCGTCGTTCTGGGGTTTCTGCTCTTGCTCCCAGAAGGCGGCCCCGCCGCCGTCCTCGACCGCGCCGCCGCCGCCAACAAGTTCCGCCTCGGTCTCCCCGAATGGAACTTCCGCACAAACTCCGTTCCCGTTCTGTTGCTCTACGGCCTCTTCTGGTACCTGCAACGTTACGTCGCCGACCAGACGATGGTGCAGCGCTATCTGATGGCCAAGACGGACAAGGCCGCCTTCCGCGGAGTCCGCGTCGGGGCCTTCCTCGCTGTGCCCGTCTGGGCCTGCTTCATGCTCATCGGAACCTGCGTCTGGGGCTACTACCAGGTCTCCGGCGAACTCATCCCGACGACCATCACCAAGGCCGATCAGATGTTCCCGTTCTTTCTCCGCCAGCATCTCCCGCCCGGCGTCCTGGGCCTACTCCTAGCTTGCCTAACGGGTTCCGCGATGACGATGTTAGCCAGTGACCTGAACTCCATGGCCGTCGTTGCCGTCGAAGATTTCTACTGCCGCGTTCGTCCCCTCGCTGCGGATACAGAGCGCCTCCGCGCCGCCAAAGCCTTCATCGTTCTTACCGGCCTCGCTAACATCGGAACGGCCCTCCTGCTCGTCCAGAGCAAGGGAAGCGCCTTGGCGAGTTGGTTCGCGGTCTCGGCCATTGCCAGCGGCGGGCTGATGGGCCTCTTCTTCCTCGCGTTTCTTACCAAACGAAGCCAACCGGTCGGAGTTTACTGCGGCATCGCCGTGAACTTAGCGTTCAGCCTGTGGGCCGCGTTAACCAAGGGAGCCATTCCCTTGGTCAACCTCGGCGCCTGGAACTTCCCATACGATGAACTCCTGATCGGAGTCATCGGCAATGTGCTGCTGTTTTCGGTCGGTTGGGCCGTCAGCGAGATAGCTATTTTTTCGCGCTCCCGCGGCTGAGGCGCCGGAAGTAGTCGGCCACTTGGTCGGCGTATCCGGCCGGGATCCGCTCCTGGACTCCGCTCCGAACAGTGCCCGTCTGCTGGGCTTCGTAGTCCCGCCGTAGCTTGAGTTCGAGCTGTTCCAGGCCAGGAAGGAATTGCGTCCGCATCTGTTCAAGCAAGGCTGGATTGCCCTGAACTTTATTCGGATCGAGCTTCTTCATCTCCTGGATCATGGCATCGATCTCCCGTTGTGTCTCGGGAGAATCAACCTCCGCGGAGCGCAGATCGTTCAAATTCTGCATCCCTTCGCGCCAAGCCCGACTGGCTCCGCCGGCCATTGAGTTGGACTCGCGATCACCGCGATTCATGGCCGAGAACCCTTGCTCCCCGCCCCGTTGACCGCCACCAGCCTGTTGACCTTCCTGCTGGCCACCGCCGCCCTGGCCCTGCTGGCCTTGTTGGCCCTGCTGGCCTTGTTGGCCCTGCTGGCCTTGTTGGCCTTGTTGCCCTTGTTGCCCTTGTTGGCCTTGTTGCCCCTGTTGCCCTTGTTGACCCTGTTGCCCCTGTTGACTCTGTTGCCCCTGTTGCCCTTGTTGACCCTGTTGCCCCTGTTGACCCTGTTGCCCCTGTTGCCCCTGTTGACCCTGCCCCGTAATCTGCCGCACCTGCTCTCGTAGCCGCTCCACACCCGCCAACCCCTGCTCCATCTTCGAACTCCGCTGGCCCGTCTTATCCATCGCCTGCTGCGCACCTTCAATCTTCTCCCGCAGCTTCTGCATATCCTTCGCCAACGACTCCTCGCGCTGGCCCAAAAACGGTGCCAATCCCTGATTAAAATACTGCGCCCCATACTTCATCCGGATCCCCATCTGATCCTGCTGCATCTGCCCTAACGCCTCGCGCAACTTCCGCGCAGCCTCTTTGTTAGAACCTTGCATCTCTCCCACAGCCCGTTGCATATCCCGCTCCAGTTGCGCGATCTGCTCACCCATCTGCTGCTTGGTCTGCCCCATCTGCCGTTGAATATCCATCTTCTGGCCCTGCAACGACTGCTGCCCCGGCTTGTTCCCAAACTCTTTCTGAATCTGGTCCGACAGCGCCCGCTGTCGATCCGCCAGCGACTTCGTCCGCTGCGCAATCTCCCCCATCGAACCGGTCGACTGCTCCTGCCGCATCCCGCGCAATTGACTACCCGCTTCCCGCAACTGTTCAGCCGCCCGCTGCTGCTGATCCTGCCGGTCCATGTTCCGGGTCGCCTGCTCCAACCGATCAATCGCCTCCTTCAACCGGGGATCCTGCGGCCGCTGCTGTCCAGCCATCTGCTTCAAACGCGAACTGGGCGAACTCTGCTGCGCCTGCTGGCCCTGCTGCTGACCTTGCTGGCCTTGCTGGCCCGATTGCCCCTGCTGGCCTTCCTTACCCTGCTGGCCTTCCTTACCCTGCTGCCCCTGCTGCTCCTGCTCCCCCCGAGCCAACTGTTCCATCTGCTTCCTCAACTCCTCCGCTTCCCGCTTGAGCTGCTCCTGCTGCCACTTCTGTTGAAAGCTCGGCTGCTGCTTCTGCTGCTGTTGGGCTAGCTCCTGCTGCCGCCGCGCCAACTGCTCCAGCCGCTGCATCGCCTCGTCCACCTCCTTCGCCTTCTGCTCAGCCGACTGCTGGCTCTGGTTCGTTTCGTACTGGTTCTTTTCGGTATCGAGCTCCAAATCGAACAAATTCTCCAAATCCCGCGCCGCGCCGCCCCCGCCGCCACCGCCGCCGCCCTTCTGCCCCATCGCTACTTGAATCTGCTTGAAAATGCTCTCGGCCCGCATCAAGTGCTGCAGAGCCTGCTGCTCATGCGGCAAGGCATCCTTGAATCCCTGCGCCTTCAACTTCGTGGCCGCAACGTCCATCGCCGCCACTGCCGCGTTCACGTCCTTCTCGAACTTCTTGAACTCCTCGTTCGAACCCGAAAGCTCGCGCCGATTCATACGCGTCGCCAAGTTCTTGGCCTGCTCTTTCAACTTGCTCTGCGTCTCGCTCAAAAACCGCGCGTTCTCCGCAGTAGCCTTCGGCTCCGCAAACCGGTTCCGCAACTGGTTCCACGTTGCCGCGATAATCTCCTTCTGCCGCTTGGTGACATTGTTGTCTTCCTGCTCACCCCCACCGCCCCCGCCGCCGCCCTGCTGGCTCTGCGAATACTCCTTTTCGTAAGCCTGCGCCTCCAAAAAGTACATATCCGTCTGCGTCGTCTTCGTCGCGTCCTTCGCCGTCGCCCAGAGGCTCACGATGTCGCCGGGCACCAGCTTAAACTCCTCCAGCGCCAACACTGTCCGCCCGCTCGCCGTCTTCGCGTTCGGCTGCGTCAACATGTTCACGGCCTTCTCCGCTCCGCCGTTCACTGAATACATCAGCTTCACTTCGCGCAAACCAAAATCGTCCGACGCCTCCACCTCAATCGGCACCTCTTCCAGCGGACTTACCTTAGCGTCCTTACCCGGCTTACGAATCTTCAGCGTCGCTTCTTCATCCTTCCGCGCCTCAATGAAATAGTCGTCGCTCAGCCGTACGACCTCGGAAGGCTCCAAAGCAGAAACGTTATAGACCCCGTCCTTTTCAATCGCCAATTTCGCCGTGGCCCAGTTCCCCGTCGTCGGTGTCAACGGCACCTGCTTCTCGTTATCCATCGTAAGCAATCCCTTCGCCATCGGCTTGTCGAACTCGACTTCCACCAGCGCCTCCGTCCCAATCAACGCACGCAGGTCTCCACCGTTCTCTTCGGTCATGCTCGGAATCCCCAGCGATTTCGGATACGTGTACGTGACACGAATCCGTTTCACCCCCGGTAAATCGAGCGCCGTCAACTTATAGATCGGACTCTTGACGGCCCCCGCCGCAACGTAGTACTCCACCGAATCCGGCAAGCCCGCGAACAAGAACTCAAAACCCGTCCCTTGCAACTTCGGCTGCATCAGAGACTGCTCCCACTGCGTCGCCGCGCCGAACCGCGCAAACAGCCGCACCTGCGAAGGCGCAAAGCCAATTACTTGGGCTGAGATCAACACATCGCTCCGCTTGCGAACGCTCTTGTTGCCCGGCCTTACCTGCAACTCGTAAAACGGCGACGTTCCACCGTCCCGCGACGCGCCCATCCACAACAAACTCGCCCCGTGCCCCAGGAACCCTGGCCCCGCCTGAATCAACCAGAACAGAATGCCTACGCCCATCACCGCCGCCGTGCAAAAAGCCGCCAACCGCGCCGTCGAAACCAGTGCCGCCTGATTCGCCCGCTCCGCCACCGGCAACGCATCCGCCGCCACCAGCTCCAAAAACGGGTCGTTCTTCTCGCGCCGTTCGAGGAACGTCAAGAGCCGTTCCCGGAACTCCGGAAACACGCTCTCGGCCTCGGTCACCGTCCGCCGCCGGTTGATCCGCAACAACGGAATCACAATCCCGAACGCCACCGCCAGCGCCAGCGTCAAGAACAGGAGGAACCGCGCCACGCCCATCACCGTATCCGCAAACGCGAAGAAGTTCGCGACCAACACGAGCAGCACCGTCGCGGACAACGCCGCCACCGCCGCCACCGCGGCACCCCGCGTCCAGGCCGCCAACCGGAGACGATTCTCCAACTGACGCAAGTATTGATCGAGCAGTTCTAATGCACTCATGCGGCCTCCTCACGCGTCAGGTAACGCGTGGCGTAGATGGATTCAGCGATGGTTATCGCAGCAAGCAAAAACAAAAGATACGGCCATAATGGCCACGGCTCGCGCTTCTGGCCCGCGGGAACAGCGGCATCCCCGGCCACGGCATCCGGGGTCCCCGTTGCCTTCCACAGCGCCAGCGTCTCGGTGTCGAGACGATCAAAATCGGACTCGCGCCGGTCCGCGTTCGCCGCCACCAGCGTCTGGCGGCCGCTGTTGCGCCGCACTTCGTAAAACCCTTCCGTCGGCGGCTGATAGCTCGTCGCCTTCGCGGCCTGATCCAAGCTCAGCGCCCGGTTGCCGTTCGCATCGAGCACTTCCACCGTCACCGCCCGATCCGTGGCCGCCCGCAGCTCGATCGTCTCGCCCACCACCACCGCCTGCGCCGACTCTTCCTGCCCACTCAAATACTGCGCCGTGCGCTCGACAAACGGCAAAAACGCCGGATGAATCGGCAAGTTATTCCCCAGGTTGTCCAACCCGGAAGCCAAAATCAAGATCCGCCCTTCGCCCATCTGCTGTTCGAGAAGCACCGGCTGCCCCGAAGCCGTCTTCGCCAAAACCTTGGCCTTGCCCGGATCAATCTGCGCCAACTGATAGAACTTCACCGTCTCCAGCCCAATCGCCTTTTCAATCACCGGATGCGATTGTTCCCGCTGTGCAATCGTCTGGAACAGCTCGCGCGTCCGATCCGACAGCCGCGATCCACCCAGTGTCAACCCGCTCACCGGCACCTGATTCGCCACCGCCGTATTCGGGCCCACCGCGATCAGCAAGCTCCCGCCGCCCTTCACAAACTCCTGCAAACCGCTTGCAAATCCCGGGCTCAACACCCCCGGATCCGCCAGCACTACAAACGCCGCCGCCTGCAAACTCGGGTTCGATTCGTTCGTCGTCACTTCCGCTTTGAACGAACCCGCCGCAGCCGAATCCAAGGCCGCCGCGTAGTAAAGCTCGCTCCGCGCGTCCCGCGCATTCCGCACAAAAAGCACTCGCCGAGGGTCGCTCCGCTCCACAGCAAACCGCGAGACATCATCGTTCGGGAAGCTATCGCCCCCCTCGATTCTCACTTCACCCCGCCGCCAGCCGTAAGGCGTTTCCAGCCCGATAAACTCCACCGTCGCCCGCCCCGCCGGCGGTATCGTCACGTCCTTCGTATGGACCATTCGCCCGTCCACCCACACCGAAACTTTCTTCGACGCCGCTTCGGTATGCAGACTTGCCACCGTCGCCTGCATTCGCACCGTCTTCGGATCAAAAATTCGCCCCGGTGCCCGCACCGTCTCGACGAAGAAATTCGGCAACTCCTTCGGGCCAACCTCATGCACCGTCAGCGTCGCATCCGCCGGCAGCTGCAGATCCGCAAACCGCCCCGGTAACGACGTCTTCTGCAAATCCGTATAGAGGTGAATCTCCACCGGCGTCCGATTGGCTTCCGCAATTGACCGCGCCGTCCGCGCCAACTCTGCGAAACTCGATTTCTCATCGCCGGCCGTCACGGCAGCAATCGCCGCCCGCAGCGCCAATACATCGTCGGTAATCGTCCCCATCTCGCGGACCACGGAACCGAAACTCAACACCTGCGCCCGCCCTCCGGCCTCTCCCTGCGCTGCTCGCTTGGCGTCCTCGAGCGAACTTCCCCGCCGCATCGAAAACGAATTGTCGATCGCGATCAGCTTCAGCCGCTTCCCCGAACTGATCGGCACAACTTGGTCGAAATACGGCTGCGCAAACGCAATCGCCAACAGCAAGAGCAACAACAACCGTAAGATGAACAGTGCTATGTAGCGCAAGCGTCGCTGCCGCGTCGACGTCATCGTCCGCTTCTCGAAAAACATCAGCGACGGAAACTGCAGGGGAGTGTTCTTATGCTGCTGCAAAAGGTGCAGCCAAACCGGCAGCCCCAGCAACGCCACCCCCGCCAGAAACCATGGTGCGAGAAAACTCATTTAGCGCCTCCCCTGCCGAACCACGAGAAACTCGCGCAAGCACTCGTCGAGCGGTCGATCCGTTGGCGATAAGTGATACGTCAGCCCCGCCGCCCGCGCCTTGGTCGCCAACGCCGACGTGTGGCCGTCAATCCGCACCGTATACTCATCCCGCGCATATTCCGGAGTCGTCTCGATCGAAGTCTGCGTCTCGCTATCGATCAGCAACATGGGCCCGTCAAACTTCGGTCGTATCTCCTGCGCGTCCAAAACATGAAACAGAACTACGTCGTTCCCGCGCCAGCGCAGCGGCTCAATCGCCTTCACAATCACTTCCGGATCTTCGTAGAAATCGCTGATCACCACCACCATGCCCCGCCGATTCCGCATCATCTCCTGGAAGTGGTAGAACGGCTTCGCAAAGTCGGTCCTCTTGCCCGGCTCGGCCTTTTCCAGCGCATACAGCGTCCGCCGCAGTTGCCCCGACCGCGAACTGGGCTGCACGAAATCGCGGATATCATCGTCGAACACCATCACCCCGGCCGCGTCTCGCTGCTGCCCAGCTAAATAAGCCAGCGACGCCGCCAGATACCGCGCATAGTCCATCTTCGGAATCTCGCCCGAACTGAACGCCATCGACGCGGAAGCATCCAGCAAAATCGTCAGCCGGGAATTCGTCTCGCCCTTGAACTTTTTCAAGTACGTCCGCTCGGTCCGCGCGAAGACGTTCCAATCGACGTGCCGCAGGTCGTCGCCTGGAGTATACATCCGATATTCGGCGAACTCCTGCGAGAAGCCGAAATAAGGCGACCGATGCAGACCCGAAATGAAACCATCGACAACTGTCTTCGCCACCAACTCGAGATTAGAGATGGCGGCGAGAACGGCGGGTTGGAGGAATCGCTGGTCCATTTAGTCGCGCGGCACAGGGACAGAATCAATCATCTTGGCGAGCACCGTATCGGCCGTCATCTTGTCTGACTCGGCGTGGAAGTTCAGCAGCACGCGGTGCCGCAGAATCGGCATCGCCAGCGCGCGAATGTCCTCGTAAGTCACGTGATATCGCTTCTGCATCAACGCCCGCGCCTTCGAAGCGAGCACGATGTTTTGGATCGCGCGCACGCTGGCCCCGAAGTTCAGATACTTCTTCACGATGTCCGGCGCCGAAGTGTCGGTCGGCCGCGTCGCCCGCACTATGGCCACCGCGTAACGAGCCACGCTTTCCGCCACCGGCACCATCCGAACCAGTTGCTGCATCGACAGAATCTCTTCCGCCGTCGTGATCGGCACCGGCTGGTCGTCCTTCGTGCCGGTCGTCATGTTCACCACCTGCAACTCCTGCTCCGCCGGCAGATAGTCGAGCAGTACATTGAACAGGAAGCGGTCAAGCTGCGCTTCCGGCAGAGGGTACGTCCCTTCCAGTTCAATCGGGTTCTGTGTCGCCAATACAAAGAACGGCGGCGGCAACGTGTATTGGGTACCGCGCACGGTACACGATTTTTCCTGCATCGCTTCGAGCAAGGCGGCCTGCGTCTTCGGCGGCGTCCGGTTGATCTCATCCGCCAGCAGAATATTCGTGAAGATAGGGCCTTGCACAAACGTCCAAACCCGCCGTCCGGTCGTCGAGTCTTCCTCGATAATGTCGGTGCCGGTGATGTCAGTCGGCATCAGGTCCGGTGTGAACTGAATCCGTTTAAAGGCCAGCCCCAGCGTCGTCGCAATCGTGCGTACGAGCAAAGTCTTCGCCGTGCCCGGCATCCCGGTGATCAGGCAGTGGCCGCCCACGAAGAGCGCGATCAGCACTTGATCAATCACTTCGTTCTGGCCGACGATCACCCGTCGAACCTGTTCGACGATGCGGGCCTCAGCTTGTTGAAACCGCTCGACTCGAGCTCGAAGCTCGGATGTATCGAGGGTAGAAAGGGTAGTCGACATTTTATTTGGAAAGCTCCAGGAGAAGTTTCTGGGCCGGGCGAAAACTGGGCGCGGCTTCTAAAGCGGAAAGTGAATTTTCGCGGGCTTGGTCGAGCTGCCCAGCGGCGCGATAAGCCCGGGCCAAATTGTAATAAGACGTAGCCGCATCAATCGGCTTCGAAAACGTGGCGGCTTGAAACTCGCGGATCGCCTTATCCGTGTTCCCAGCCTTCAGCCACAGGTCGCCCTGCAACCGATGCATTTCTTCGTCCTGCACCGGGTAGATGAAGTTGATCCGTTCGAGAGCCCGGGCTGCCTCACCGGGCTTGCCCGCCTCGTCGAGCAACTTTGCCAACTGCTTCAGCGTCGAAGGCCGTCGGCCTCCCACCTTGGCGTATTCATTCAAACTCGCCATTGCCCCGGCGGTATTCTTTTTTTCCACAAAAGCATCGGCGAGCAACTCGTATGGGCACCCCGGCTCCACATAGTCCGGGTAAATCTTCTTCAGGGCTTCCGCTTCGGCAATGATCTTATCGAAGTTTTTGGCCTTCACTTCGGCGCTCATCGCCCGCAACCGCTTCGACCATTCGTCAAAACCTTTCACTTGCGACTCGGTCGCTTTTTCCAGCCAAGCCATAAAATCAACGTCGAACGCCTCGGGCTTCATCTTTAAATGCCGCTCGACGACGACCGGCGTACTCGCCCCGGTGCCGAAATCCCGAAGCATGGCCAGCAGCGTCTGCCAACCCCATTTCTCGTTGATGTAATCGCAGATCTTACCGGCCTGGAAGTAACTAACGATGACTTGGTTTGGATAACTCGGCCGCGTAAAACCCTTATCGAGCGTCGCAATCGGCAACAGCTTCTTATCTTTCAACGCCCGAATCGCGCCGGGGTCCAACCGGTCGCCCCATTCCGGGTCCACCGCCGTCTCCTCATGCACCGCCAGCCCCTCGGTAAACCACCGAGGCACCCGATGCTTGGTCGCCGATAGCGCATACACATGGCTCAATTCGTGCCACAACGTGCTCGCCCAATGGAACGACCCCGGCTTCCGGCCCGACGGCGAATCCATCGCCACCACGTTTCCAAACGTCACCCCCAACGCGCCCAGCCCCGGCAGCCCCATTGTCCGCACCGCGAAGTCTTCGTGGTTCGGATACACTTCCAACTGCACCGGGTGATCGAGCACCAACTCATACTTCTTCTCGAAAACGTTCACCGCCCGCTCAAGCTCCACCTGGAAATACGGCCGCAGCAAATCGGCCTCTTTCTTCTCCAGCCGCAGAATAATCTTCCCCGTCTTCAGCGTGACGAAGTTCTTATACGTGTCCATCAGCTTCAGCGTGTTCACGGTCGCCGCATCGCGAAAGCCCGCTTCGTACGCCGCTTCCAGCATCGGCTTCGCCTCGTCCTCTTCGCCCAGCCGCATCAGGTTCACCCCAAGTTCGCTTCGCGCCGGCAAGTACTGCGGGTTCATCTCGAGCGCCTTCCGATACAGCTTGATGGCTTCCTCGTAACGCCGATTGATTACAAAAATCCGCGCCGAAACCGTGTAGCCCTCGGCATAGGCCGAGTTCACCTTGTTCAGCCGATCCGTCCACTCCGTCCCCGGCTTACCTTCCATCCAATCAATCGTCGCCCGGATGATCAGCGCATCCAACGCCTCCGGCGAAATCGCCAACGCCTTATCGGCCTGCACTGCGGCCTCGGTCGGATTGCCGTCTTCCATCGCAAACCGCGCCAACACCTCGTGCGCTTCGTAGGCCTTCGGATCCTGTTTCAGCGCTCTCTCAGCAAACTCCACGGATTTCGGATCGAAGCCACCGGCCATTACCAGCGCCATCCCGATCAAAGCCGGCGCATAATCCTTCCGCACCTCCTGCGCCTCTTCAAACAGCGCTGCGGCGTCTTCCCGTTTGTTCCGCTCCAAATAAAACCGGCCCCACCGCACCCGCGGTTCCGGATTCTTCGGCTGTGCCTTTACCGCCGCCCGAAAGAAGTTATTGGCCTGATCTGAGTTGTTCTGGTACCAATACCCTTCAGCCATCTCCAGCGCGTTCCCGCTCTGCGTCAGCTTTGCAAAACACGCCTTCGCCTCGGTCAATTTCCCATGCCGATGCAAGCTCCGGCAATCCTGCGCCCAAGCCGTGACAACGAACATCCCGAGCACGAGGAGCTTCACTTGTCGATCTCCTCTTGCACCCGCGCCAGTTGAAGCAACAACGCTCGCAACTGCTTCCGATACTCATCGGCCGGCGTCGCGGCCTTCTCATATTTCAACTTATCGATCTGCCCTTCAATCACTTCGCGCTGGGCTAGCAGCTTCTGCTTTTCCGGGCTCCGGCCCGCCTGCTGGAGCGAACCAAACCGTAGCAACGGCAACTGCCGCGCCAACAAACCCTCGCCATTGTCCGGCCCCGGAGCACGCACCCCACCGCCTTTCCCGGTATCTTCGAGCAGCGGATGCTCGGTCGCCAATCGCTTCTGCGTTTCGTAAAAAGCAGTCGTTTTCTGGTCCGCGTAAACGTACGCCTCCAAAGCACTCACCAACTCGTTCTTATCCGAATCCGCGCTTGGGTCTCGAAACGCCTCGACCAGAAACCGCCCAAAAACCGTCGCGTTCTTCTCCGTCCCCGCCCTCGTCGCCGTAATTACCGTCCGATAGTCTCGCCGCAAGGCCTCAATCGAAGCCCCGCTCGCCGACGTCGTGTTGATCACCACCTGCCGCCGCGAAGGCACAAACTCCAACTTCCCCGCCAGCTCTCCGGCCGTCAAATCCGGTCCGGGAATATTGAACTTATAATCTTGCCCGTCGAAGGTTCCATGCCCAATGAGCGTAACGACCAGCACATCATCGGCCTTGGCCCCCTTCACCGCCTCATCGATCACAGCCTCAATCCGAGCTTTCGTCGCAACCGACCCGGTCAGCGTCGTTACCTTCACATTTGGCGTCGATCGCACCGACTTATCGAGCTCCATCGCCAAGCTCGTAAACCGGGTTTCGTACTCCGGCTCTCCGCCCAGCCCCGCCACCGTAATGTACCAAGTCGTCGCCTGCAGCATCGTCGCGCAAAACGAACCCAGCAGTAAAATCTTCAAACCGCACCCCATTTCCGCCGCAGCAACCATTCGCTGCCCCGCAGTAAGGCCAACACTAAAAAGACGATCGGAATGTTCCAAAGGTCTTTTACTTCACGCGTCGTGATGCCGGCCTCGGAGTACGTAATCTCCTCCGGCAGCCTTTTCACTCCGTTCGGCGTCCAATACCGCCCGCCCGTCTGCGTGCTCAGCCGCTCCAATGTCTCTCTATCCTGCTCGGAATGGAACGCCTCGCTGACTCCATCTTCCCGCCGGAAGCTCACCGTATCCCGTCCAACCTCTTCGCCCGCCCGCGTTGCGTACATTTCGACGAGATACGACCCCGGCTTCTCAGCCCCCCATTCGCCCAAAAACACGCCCGGTGACACCGGATCCGGCTGCAACTCCACCGTCACCGCCACGCCCCCCGGTCCGCTGATCCGCGCTTCCACCTTCGCATCAGTCAACGGCAAATACTGCTTATTCCGCACCTCGGCCCGCAGCGGAATCGTCCGCTCATCGCTGAATACCGTCCGCGTCATCGCCGCGACGACTCGCCCGGGGGTGGCCCCCACCAACCACCGCGAAAGCTGCTGCCAAAACACTTCGTGCGACTTGTCTTCGAGTGGCTGCGACATCTGCCACCGCCAAGTCCCCGACGTCGCCAGCACCGCCGTCCGCCCCCGCCCGTAGTTCTGAATGATCCACAGCGGCAACCGGCCCTTCTTCTCCGTAATCGCCTCGGCCAACACCACCGCGCCCGGCTTCAACGTGCCCGCCGCTTGAAAATCGGCCAAATACGGCAACTTCTTCCACCGCTCCACGTTCTTCGTCGGGTCCTCATCCAGTCGCGCGTAGATGCTCTCCCGCCCCGCCGTCGTCAGTTCCACCGTCGCCCGATCGCGCTGAAACGTCGTCCGGCGTTCACCCGGGTTCACCGGCAACAACTCCGCCAATGGACTCGCCCCGTAGCCCCCATCCGCCAACGTCGTCCGGCCACCCAAAAACAACAATCCCCCGCCCCGCCGGTCGACAAACTGCTGCAGCAACTCCACCTGCGTTGGCGTAAAGTAGTTGGCTTCGACGTTGCCGATGATCACACCTTCAAACGCAAACAGCTCGTCTAACGTCGAAGGAAAACCGCCTTCAAGCTCCGTCGGCGTATTAATCCCCTGCCGATAAATCTTATTCTGCGTCGTCCGCAGCAGCGTCACCAGGTTAATCGACCGATCCTCTTCGAGCGCCCGGCGAATAAACTTAAACTCCCATCGCGGCTCGCCTTCGATGTACAGAATCCGCGGCTTCCGGCTATCCACCTGCACCAGCCGCGTCAAAGCGTTATTGCCCGTGTTCGTCTCGCCGTTCAAAACCTGCACGGCCACCTGCACCGTCTTCGGCCCGGCATTGCCCGCGTTAAAGAGCAGATTTTCCACCTGCGGCGCCCCGTCGGCCGCCAGCGTCACATCTTTCGCCGTCAACGTTTTGCCGTTCTCGCTCACCACAATCTTCGCCTTCTGCCCCGCAAAACCGCGCTGCTGAAAGCTGACCGTCACGCCCAACCGCGAATCAGCCAGCGCCCGCGCTGGCGTCTGCACGTCCATCAGCGCAATATCCTTCTCGGCCCTCTCACGCCCGTAGCCGATCGTATGCACCGGAAACCGCCGACTCCGCAGCGTCGCCAGCGTCTGCCGGTCCACGCCCCCGGCCGTATCGCCCCCGTCGCTCATCACGATCAGCGCCCCAATCGGCAAGCTCGCCGACTCGGCCGCAATCTGCGCCAAGCCATCGCTTAACCGGCTTACGGGCGCCTGCGCCGTCAATCCTTTCCAATCCGCGGACCGCTCCAAGCGCGCACCCATCTTGTAAAAACGAACCTGAAATTTTTTCTTCAGTCCGTCCGCGAGTCCGCCTTCCAGCGTCTTGATCATCTCCTCGCGCCGCGTCGAACCGTCCTCGGCCAAGCCCATCGACTTCGAATCGTCGAGCAGCACCGCTACAATATTCTGCTGCGGCTTCAGCGTAGCAATCCTCATCCCCGGCTGCCACAACAGCAGCAACACGATCGCGATCATCATCGATTGCAAGGTCCACAGTACAATTGCCTTCGCGCGCTTCCCGTTATTCCACTGCCGAAACAGCAGCCACCCCACCACAGCTGCGGCCAGCAAGGTTGCCGCCACCCACCACCACACACTCCAACCCGTTTGCAGCACTAAGCTGCCTTTCTGGTAAACCGTGTACGGGTACTTGAACAGGAGTTCAAACATTAGTGGGACATCGCATAAATGATGTAGTTAATACCAATTCGATAAGCCAACGAAGCGTACCGCTCCGGGTACTGAGGAGAGTCGGCCCACTCCCACGCATCGCCTAAATCCATGTTGTGGCAGGCTCCTACCATCAACCGACCCTTGTCGTCGTAAATGCCCCGCCAATTATCCTTCACCCCGTCATACTCGTAAGTCTGATCAAACGGATAGTTCACGATCCCGGGCACCTGAAAACGCTTGTCAAGATCATAAACAACCTGGAAAATCGGGTCTCTATTCGGAATATCCACCATCTCTCGATCCGGAAACACCCGTTTCATCGACAGCATGAAAATGTCCCATTCCATCGACCCATGGAAGTCATCCGTCATGATGAAGCCGCCCTTCAAGAGATACTCCCGCAGCTTCTTGCACTGCGCATCCGTTAAATCCCAATGCCCCGCCTCGACGGCATAAATCCACGGCCAGTTGAAAATCTCGTCCGACTCTAAATCCACCACGTGCTCGACCGACCGCACGTGCAACCGGCTAAGCCGCCGGACGCCCTGCACGAACTGCCGATCCGCCTTCGGGTAGTCAATCGACCAAGAACCTCGCATCGACCACATTCTGTCGTTGCTCTTCCAGTTCGGATACTTCAACCGCGCAAACGCGAACTCGGTCTTCTCGTCCGCGTCGTTCGGCATCGGCGCGTCCTCTGACTCCTGAAACGGGAAATCCATCCCGCGCCGCGTTCGACGCTGGGCGTAGAGAGCGCTCCAGACCAGAAGGCCCAGGAGCAAAGCAATGATCAACGGCCGAAACTTGCGCATCACAGTATCACTTATAGACGCATATGCGAGGACGGAGGTATCGAAAAACTAATCTTAAGTTTACAAGGCTTTACAGCGAAGCCAAACCGCGCAAATTCCACCCACAAATCGTGCTGCCTTGCCGCTTATCGCCCCCCGGTCCCGCCCAGTGGGTTTCCAGGGACAACCAGCCGCGATAGCCATCGTTCCACAACCCGGCCACTTGGCCCTTCCAATCCACGTCCCGCGTCCCCACCGGGCCCCAATGCGGCGTGTGCCCTTCCATGTGGCAATCCTTCGCATGAACGTGCACAATCCGGTCTTTCGGCAACAGCCCGTAGCCACCGGGGTATGGATTCTCTCCGGAAACCAACGCATTCGCCGGGTCCCACACCAACTTCAAGCTCGGATGCGGCAAAGCGTTGAATAACTTCGCCGACTCCGCCGCCGTCGCCACGTTACACGCGTGTTCGTTTTCCAATCCAATGATCAAATCGTGCTCGGCCGCTTGGTCCGCCAGCTTTTTCAACGCCGCCACTACCGCATCAAAACACTGCTCCGGGGCCACGGTCCGCCAATAAGAGAACACACGGATGATCTTCGCACCCATGAGCTTAGCGATCTCGAAGGCATGCTGCGCCAACGCCGCCTGATCGGCCATCGTGTACTTGGCGTTGAACATGTCCTGCTGAAAGCGGGTATCCACCTCCGGACCATGCTCGAGCGTGCACTTCAGAATCGGCGAAGCAATTGAAATCACTTCGATGCCCCTTTCGTCCAGCATCGCCTTCGCCTGGTTCAACTCCTCAGTCGTCAGGTCCATGATGTTCTTGCCGAACACCACCCGCAGCTCAGCCCCGGTCATGCCAATGGCGGCCATCGAGTCCAGAGCCAACCCAAAATCGGTGGGTGAAAATTCGTCGGTGATTGAAGCGATTCGGAGTTTTGGTTCCATGGGAAATTGCTATTGTATCTTCGAAGCCAACTCTTCCGGGGTGGTCGTCGGTAATTGGCACATAAAGTTTTCGCAAATATAGGCTGTAGCGGTCTCCGTCACCATCGCGCGGACCGCCTCCATCGGGTAGTCCACCTCCGCCCGCATCACCACTTGATGTGGCGCGAACTCCCGACGGACTACTTCCGCCAAAGCCCCGATCTCTTCTCCCGCCAAAACAATCTGCCGCGGCTTGCTCTGCGCGAATAGATAAGCGCACAACATCTGCGGAACCGCCATCGTCTGGTGTGCCATCCGGTCTCCAAACGCCGTAATCGTCCGCTCGGCCTGCTGCTGAAAATCGTCCCGATCCAGCATCGCCGCCAACCGCAACAGCAACATCGTCGCCATTGAATTCCCGCTCGGCTCCGCCCCGTCGTAGTCATCTTTCAAACGCAAAATCAACGTCAAATCGTCGGCCGTGGTCGAATAGAATCCCCCGGCCGGATCCCCGAACCGCTCGACCATCTGCTCGGCAATCTGCTCGGCCAGCCGCAAATCCTCCAGCGAAAACAGAGACTCGTAAAGGTCTACCAACGCCAACCCAAAGAATGCGTAGTCATCCAAAAACCCGGCAATCGCCGCGTTCCCATCCCGATACCGCCGCAGCAACAACCCGTCCGTCCAAAGGTTCGCCACAACCGCATCCGCTGCGTTCCGAGCCGCTACAGCATACCGCGGTTCGTTCAAAACCTGCGCCCCTTTCGCCAGTGCCGAAATCATCAGCCCGTTCCAACCCGTCAAAACTTTGTCGTCCAAATGTGGCCGGGGCCGCTCCCCGCGCGCGGCCATCAGCCTTTCGGTCGCCTCCGCAATCGCATCGCTCACCTCGCCCACCGGAACATCGAAATGCTCCGCCGTATGCCGGATCGATTTGTCGACGAACAAGATATTCCGACCGGTAAACTCGCGGTGCGGATCCTCATCCACATTGCCCTCCGGCTTAACTCCAAAGTGGTAGCAGAACCAAGCCGCCTGCGGCTGCCCCAGCGCCGCCTCCAACTCCTTCTGGCTCCAAATATAAAACGCCCCTTCGCTCTTTTCCCCCGGCTGCTCCGGGTCCGCCGCGCTATCGGCGTCCTCGGCCGAATGGAACCCTCCCGAATCGTCGGTCATGTCCCGCAGCACATAGTCGAAAATGTCTCGCGCTTCAATCGCTAAATTGTTCTCGCCCGTTATCTGAAAAGCCTCCAGATACGAAACCGCCAACTGCGCCTGGTCGTACAGCATCTTCTCGAAATGCGGAACGAACCAACGCGCGTCCACCGAATACCGATGGAAGCCCCCACCCAACTGGTCGTTCATACCACCCTGCGACATCTCGTCGAGCGTCTTCACCGCCATCGCCAAGGCCTCTTCGTTCCCCGTGTGCTTGTAATAACGCAGCAGGAAGTTGAATACCACCGGCCGAGGAAACTTCGGTGCCTTGCCGAACCCGCCCACTTTGGCGTCGTAGCTCCGCCGAAACTGCTCGAACCCCGTCTCGATCACCTTCGGGTCCACCGCCCCACTCGCTTCCACCACCGCGTGCCGCTCCAACTCCTCCACTACGCTCCGGCCCGACTCTTCAATCTTCGCCCGGTCCTTCCGCCACGCCTCCGCCAAATGCACGAGCAACGTCCGAAAACTCGGTCGCCCATACTTGTTCTCCGGCGGGAAGTACGTCCCGCCATAAAACGGCTTCAACTGCGGCGTCAGCCACACCGACATCGGCCAACCGCCTCCACCCGTCGTCGCCTGCACAAACGCCATATAGACGCGGTCCACGTCCGGCCGCTCCTCCCGGTCCACCTTCACCGGCACAAAGTGCGAATTCAAAATCGCCGCCGTCGTTTCGTTTTCAAACGATTCCCGCTCCATCACGTGGCACCAATGGCAAGTCGAATACCCCACGGATAAAAAAATCGGCTTGTCTTCCCGCCGCGCTTTCGCAAACGCTTCCTCCCCCCACGGCAACCACTCCACCGGGTTCTGCGCGTGCTGCAAAAGGTACGGGCTCTGTTCGTCAACTAGTCGATTCGTGGGCATCTCTTTCCAGGTTACAGTGTGAAACATGGCCCCACTCGACAAGCTGATCGAATTCCTGCGCATCCCCAGCGTCTCCGCCGACCCCGCCCACGCAGCCGACGTCCATCGCGCCGCCGAATGGGTCGCCGCTGAACTCTCGATCCTCCCCCACGTCGAGCTCATCGAAGCCCCCGGCCGCCACCCCCTCGTCTACGCCGAGTCCCTCCTCGCCCCCGGCCAACCCACGCTCCTCCTCTACGGCCACTACGACGTCCAACCCGTCGACCCCCTCAACCTCTGGCACTCTCCGCCCTTTGAACCCGTCATCAAGAACGACAACATCTACGCCCGCGGCGCCTGCGATGACAAAGGTCAAACGCTCATCCTCCTCGCCGCCCTCCGCCGGTTGATCGAGCGCGACGGACGCCTCCCCTGCAACATCAAAGTCCTCATTGAAGGCGAAGAAGAATCCGGCGGCGAGCACATCGAAGCCTACGTCCGCGCCCACGTCGAAAAACTCGCCGCCGACGCCGCCGTCATCTGCGATACCGAAATGTTCGCCCCCGGTCTCCCCGCCCTCTGCACCGGCCTCCGCGGCATCCTCTACGGCGAAATCCACGTCCACGGCCCCGCCCAGGACCTCCACAGCGGCTCCTACGGCGGTGCCGCCCCCAACCCGCTCATGGCCCTCGCCGAGATTCTAACCGCCCTCAAATCCCGCGACGGCCACCTGCTGATCCCCGGCTTCTACGACTCCGTCCGAACGCCCTCCCCGGAAGAACTGAGGGCCTGGGCCAGCCTCCCCTTTGACGAAGAGCACTACCGCCTTACCGAAGTCGGCTCCAGCGCGCTCACCGGCGAACCCGGCTTCGACGTCTTCATGCGCACCTGGGCCCGCCCGACTTTCGAAGTCCACGGCATCGTCGGCGGGTTCATCGGCGAAGGCGGAAAGACCGTCATCCCCGCCCAGGCCTACGCCAAAATCAGCACCCGCCTCGTCCCCGATCAAGATCCAGTGGAAGCCACCGAGCACCTCCGCGCCGCCATCGCCGCCGCCACGCCGGCCGGCGTCACGGCCGAGTTCCGCCTCCACCACGCCGCCCCACCCTCGGTGGTCGACCCCAATCATCCCTTAATCGCCAAAGCTGCCGCCGCCCTCACGGAAACCTTCGGCCGCCAGACTGTCTATATCCGCTCCGGCGGCTCCATTCCCATCGTCGGCCTCTTTCTACATTCGCTCGGCATCCCCAGCATTCTGATGGGCTTCGGCCTCCCAGACGACAACTGCCACTCCCCCAACGAAAAGTTCCACCTGCCGAACTTTTACCAAGGCATCGACGCTGTCGAACGCTTTTTGCTCTCTCTTTGAATTATTTCCGCCGCTTCAACCGGTTCTCATACCAAACCACGTTCTTAGAATTCTGCCCGGCGACCAACACATCCAAGTCCCCGTCCCCATCCATATCCACCAGGCGGATGTCATAAGCCGCCTGGTCCAAATGGATCACGCGAGTAAAGAACTCCCCCTTCCCATCGTTCTCAAACCACGCGCAAACCATCGAATCCTTCGCACAAGTCACCGCGTCCACGCTCCCATCCCCGTCAATATCCCCCACCGCCAAATCATGCGGCCCCACCAGCGTCGAATCCATCTCGTGCGCCTTCCACGTCGGCCCCTCATACCAAACCACCCCCGTCCCATGGCCCCGCGTCGCCAGAAAATCCATCTTCCCGTCCCGGTTCACGTCGACCATGGCGATGTTCGTCGCACCCGGCTGATCCACCGCAATCATATGTTTCATCCATCGATTCTGAAGCGGATTCGCCGGTGCCTCCCACCAAGCAAACCAGTTCCCGTCCGCCCCCGTCTTCGCCCCCGCCGCAATGTCCCCCCGCCCATCGCCGTTCACATCACCAAACCCCATATAATGGCTCAACCCCGGCGCATCACTCTCGGCAAACACCGTCCGTATCCATCGCTCCCGCGGCTTCTTCGGGACCTTATACCAAGCAATCGAATTCCCATAAACCCCCATCGGCTGCCCACTATTGCCAATCAAATCCAGCTTCCCATCCCGATCCACATCCCCCAGCCACAACCCATGCACCCCGTTCACCACGTCATCAATCACATGCATCGTCCACTTCTCCGTCAACGGCTTCTTCGGTCGCTCCAACCAAAAAATCAGCCCCGGCGAATACTGCGCCCCCACCCAATCCATGTCCCCATCCCCGTCCACGTCCATCACCGCCGAATGGATCGCCCAAATCCCTTCCTGCAGAACCGTCGGCTTCCAATCCGGAGCCGTATACAGCACCGTCCGCTTGTTCGCCTGATCATTCACAATCACGTCGACCTTCCCATCCCCTGTAAAGTCCGCCCCCACCGCCGTATGGTTTTCAAACCCGCTCGTAATCTCATGCCGCTTCCACTGCGAAGTCGATTCATTCCAATAGATCTTCACATTCGCCGTCTTCCGCCCCACCGCGATAATCTCCGGCCGCCCATCCCCGTCCATATCTTCCACCACCAGATCCTCCGTCGCCATCCCCCCGTCATCGATCATCGCCGTCCGCGCCCACTTGCCTTCCCGAGTCCGCCCATACACGGCCACCCCACCAACCCCCTCCCGCCAACCCACCACCAACTCGTCCCCCCCGTCCCCATCTAAATCTCCCCATCCCAACGCGTGCGCCTGGGCCAAACGTTCTTCTATAAACTGCCGGGGCCACATCTTCCCGTCCCACGGCCGAGGCCCGCGCACGGGCGGTGCCCCCTGCCCGTCCAGCTTCGGCATCGGCTCTTCATAGACCACAATCCCGTTGCCATGCCACGGCTCCACCGTTGCAAACGCCCGCTGCAAGCCATTCAGCTTCCCTAGCTTCACCTCCCCCGGGCTTCCCTCCCCGATCTGACGCTTCCCCCACTTCCCGTTCTCTTTCTCAATCACAAACAGCCCCTCCCGCGCCGCCACCACCAACTCATCCCGCTTATCGCCATCGAAATCCGTCGCCACAAAGTTATGGAGAATGTGTAGCGACTCATCCGCCACCTCCATCGGCCAGTTCCCCGCATAAGGATCCTTCGGCACCGTAAACACCAATATTCGCGCCCCAACGCCTCCCCAATCCAGCTTTCGCTCGTTCCCCCGCCCATGCAGTGGAACCACGATCAACTCCTTTTTCCCATCCCCATCAATGTCCCCAAACCGAATCCGATGCAGCGTCGGCTCCTCGCCCAAAGCCGTAAACTGCCAAGTCCCGTTCTTCCGCCCCAGCCACTGCAAACTCCCCCCGCTCTTCGTGTTCGTCGGCTGCCAATCGGCCCCTATCGCCACGTCCGCCCGCCCGTCCCCGTCTGCATCGTGTACCGCCAACGCCACATTGTCTTTCTTCGAAACGCCGTCCATAATTACGTGCTTATCCCAAGTCGGGTTCTCGTACCAAACCACCTGCGTCGGGTTGATCGCCACAATGTCCGGCTTGCCGTCGTCGTTGATATCCGCCGTCGTCACGGCATACACCACTCCGAAATCTTTCTGGATCTCCTGCGCCCGAAACCGCAGTTCCGCCCGCAGCGGGAGCATACAAACAAAAACCAAAAGAACGCGTATCATGCGCACAGTCTATCAGCGAGGCTGCTGCTGCACGAACTGCACGTTGCCCACGTTGCTCACGAACCCATGCCCCACCCGACCGTTCGTATATTGCCGCATCTCGTACTTCGGCACTCGCGAAGAATTGACGAGCCCTGCTCGCCAGAACTTACCACCAATCGGCCGCGACTGCGCTGCCTCTCCGACGAGCATGGGTTTGTGGCACTCGGTCTGGCCGCGCGCGCAAAACGTCGGTGCCTAAACCTATTCAACAATCCACGCGCCTGCGGCACGGATAATGAAGGTCCCGCCCGTCGGCATGCCACGCGGCATGACCAGTTTGTGATCTGCTTTTCGAGCAGAGGTGGTCACTTTCTGGGCTCACCCGCACTTTTGGTACATGGCGCTCACGACGAGTTCACAATGGCGGAGGTGGTGAGAACGGGCGAGGGAAGCACTCGTGCGCGTAGCTAGGCAAATCCAGCCCGACCGTACATTTGGCGCTTGATCGCCTTGAGTCGCTTGATCTGGCCCTCCGTTTGGCCGTTGCTCCATTCGGTCTCGACGGCGGCGGTGACGGCAACGATATCCTTTTGGAGTCCATAAGCAAACCGGACTAAGGGGCCGAACCGGGACCGCTTGATCTCTTGGATCCAACCGAACAAGGCGGCCGCGTCGGCGATGGCAAAAACATCACGGAAGGCCAGCGCGATCTTCCGAAGCGGGAGCAGGTCAGGGCAACATTCCGTCAAGCGGTCAAAGAGCTTCCGCTGCTCCGGGGTGAACCTGTCGGGGGCTTGGGCCGTGAGGATGGCTGCGTGATTGGGGGCCATGAGGCGACAAAGGCAGTGACTCGCTGCCGTGATCCCTTGAAGCCCAGCGTGCGGATCTCGTCGAATAGTAGCGTCGAGCTATGGCAGCCTGCCTTCCACCGATCAACCAGATAAGTCACAAACTCGGCCACCTTCTGACGCCGCACGGTTGGCGGTTTACGTTCGGGAAACTGGTCGGCTCGCAACCATCGGCGAACGGTCTTGACGCCCAACGAGAGTTGGCGGCTAATGGCCAGCTTCGAAACGCCGCGCTTGTGCAGTTCGGCGGCCTGCTCATAGCGCTCCAAGCGACGCTGGCGGCGCTGCTGTTTTAGTTCCTGCTCAACGGAGAGCTTCGCGACGGGCGGCGGCGAATCAACCTGGTAGAGCGCTGGTTTGGCGCATTGGACGCCAAGGCGATTCGCCGCGGTGTCTCCCCCAGCGTGAAGGAATTGAAGGCATACATCGACGCTTTCATGACGGCGTGGAACAAAACGCCCCGACCATATGTCTGGACTGCGACCGTGGAGGCCATCACGGAAAAACTGTCACGTTGCCGCCCAACTCTGGAGAAGATTCAGCCCAGTTGCACGGGGCCACGCACCAGGAAACCGAAGCGAGGCGCCGAGAAAAAAAGGCACCAAAATGACTGTCCAGTTCTTTACCGGACACTGCACTAGCGTTTCTGGATCGGAGCTTCGATTTTGTGATTCCAGTTTGCGTTAACGCAAAACACGGATGCCCGGGTTTCCGGGTGGCGCGACCTATTTGCTCTTAAGTTTTGTGGATCCGGCGGCGCGATTGGAGGCGTTTCGCGGGATTCTGGACCTGATTGATGGGCGGTTTCGGAGTTGGTTGGGCGAGGTCTAGCGGATCCACGTTGGGGGGCCGCCGTGGACATGCACGACGTCCGCGTAGTGAAGGAGCGGGGGGACGCGCGGGAGTTCGAGGCCCATCCAGGCGGTCATGTTGAGATCCTTGATCTCGGCACGGGCGGGTTGGAGCGGCCAAGGATCATGCTCAATCGCTGAATAAACCAGCCGGCCACCCGGGGTCTGGGCAAATAGACCATAACGCTCAGTCAACCAATAATCTAGCGTCCCGGGGACGCTGCGCCGCACCGGACCGGTCGGTTGGTAAGAGATATCCAGGGTGGCGGGGTCGGATCGCCAATCTTTCCGCTCCGATTGATAATGAATCAGCGACCCGCTTTGGGTGGCCGAGATTTTGGCATCAAAGTAGGGAAGCGAATACGCCATGCGGGCGCCGCGGACACTGAGCCAACTGGTGGCGTCCAGACTGAAGAACCAGACTCCGCTCACACCCTTGTGCTTCACGTAGGTCCGAACGTTAAGTTCGAGAAAGCGGCTCACCCCAGGTAGACGCGGGAGAAACCGAGGCGCGACATTGGCCATTCGAAACGGGACGACGGCGAGCCAAGCTTGGCCGTCAAAGGTGTCGAGTTCGAGATCAGGATGCAGGAGGACCTGAAGAGGAGCAGCCGACACGGGCCAGTGGGCAAATAGCAGTTGTTCCCAAGACATCCCGAGTACCCAGCCCTTCATACCCGTCATTATGAGCCCCGCAGGCGGAAGCGTCAAATTCGAAGTATCGGATTGCCGCGGGCCGCGTCTATTGGGGAGAGCGTCTGTTACAATACTGGTGTGCCGCTCAGGAGGCCCTATCTTGAATCGCAAGCTTCAGTTCGCCATGATCACCTTTTCCGTTCTGCTAGTCGGCATGCTGCTTTTGGGTGCCTCCACGAAGAAGGAGTCGAGCCCGGAGGAGACCTATCGGCATATCGGGGTCTTCACCGAAGTTCTCTCCAAGATCAAGAGCGACTACGTGGAAGAGCCGGATATGAAGAATGTCACGCTGGGCGCGCTAAACGGTTTGCTGGAATCGCTCGACCCGTACGCTTCCTACCTTGGCCCGGACCAGTACAAGCAGTACACCAAGGCGATGATCGACGCTAAAGCCGACGTCGGTTTAATTTTAGCCAAGCGTTTTGGCTACGTGGCGATCGTAGGTTCTATTCCGGGTTCGCCGGCCGATAAGGCAGGCTTGACGACAGGCGACATGATCGAGACGATCAACAATGTGAACACCCGCGACATGCCGCTGGCTTACGCCGAGATCATGCTGAAGGGCGATGCCGGATCCAAGGTTGAGTTTTCGGTGTTACGTTTTTCGCGGCCTGAGCCGCAAAAGGTTTCTTTGACGCGGGCGGCGGTCGTGCTGCCGGCGGTGACGAGCAAGATGCTGGCGGAAGGCATTGGATATGTGCAGGCCCAATCTCTGGCCGGGACGCGAAGCGCGGATGTGGCGACGGCGGTGAAGTCGCTGGAGAAGCAAGGGGCGAGGAAGTTCATTCTCGACCTGCGGAATTGCGCGACGGGCGACCCACGCGAGGGCGCAACGGTGGCCAATCTGTTTCAGGATCAGGCGTTATTGGGTTACATCGAAGGCCAGAAGCAGAAGCGGGAAAATTTGGAAGCGGATAAGGCCAAAGTGGTCACGCGGCTTCCGGTGACGGTGATTGTGAACCGCGGCACGGCGGCGGCCGGAGAAGTGGCCGCCGCGGCGTTGCTCGAGACCAAGCGGGCGGCGGTGGTGGGCGAGCGGACCTACGGGGACGCGGCGGTGCGGAAGGCCATCAAGTTGGACGACGGCGCGGCGGTAATCCTGTCGGTGGCGAAGTATTATAGCCCGTTGGGGAAGGCGATTCAGGATACGGGCGTGACGCCGTCGGTCCCGATGCTGGAGCAGCAGGGCTTACCGGCCGGGGAAGAAGACGAGGACCCGCCGAAGCCGACGGTGGAGCCGAAGAAATCGACCGAAGACGAACTTTTGAAGAAGGCCATTGAGATCGCGACGAAGGGAGTGATTCCGGAGTCGGCGACGGCGGCCAAGACGGCTGGTAAGGGCGACATTGGCCTTGGTCCGCTGAATATTCCCACACCTAAATAGACATGCCGATTTACGAGTATTACTGTCCTACCTGTGATCGCAATTTTGAGAAACTGCGTAAGTTCTCGGATGAGCCGCTGACGATTCACGATGAATGTGGCGGGCAGATCGACCGTTTACTGTCCGCTCCCGCCTTTCAATTTAAGGGCAGCGGATGGTACATCACCGACTACAACAAGACTGGGTCGAGCAGCCCAGCTTCGTCCGGGGGGAAAGAGCCCAAGTCGGAGACGAAGGTAGAAACCAAGTCCGAGACCAAGACGGAAACTAAGACCGAGACGAAGGCAGCTCCGGCTGCCACGACGACTTCAACGCCAGCCAAAGGGTAGGGACCATGTCCTCATCGCGCCGTTATTTTCTCCAGGCCGCCGCGCTAACGCCGGCGGCCGGTTTGTCTCAGGTGGTCTCACCGAACGACAAGATTCGCTTTGCGACGATCGGGATGGGGGGGATGGGCACCGGCGATACGGAATCGGCGCTAAAGACGGGGCTGACGGAGATGGTGGCCGTCGCCGATATCTACCAGGGTCGGCTGGACCGGGCGAAGGAACGGTTTGGGAGTCATCTTTACTCGACTCGGGACTATCGGCAGGTACTGGCCCGGAAGGATGTCGACGCGGTGATTATCGCGACGCCGGACCATTGGCATGCGCGGATTGCGACCGAGGCGCTGTCAGCGGGCAAGGACGTTTACGTTGAGAAGCCGATAGTGCAAAAGGTGGAGGACGGAATCGCGTTGGTGGCGGCGGCGAAGGCGAGCGGACGGATTTTACAAGTGGGCTCGCAGCGGGTTTCGAGCGTGGTTTATGCCAAAGCGAAAGAGTTGCTGGAGAGCGGGGCGATTGGCGAGTTGAATTTAGTGGAGGCTTGGTGGGACCGGAACTCGGCGATTGGAGCTTGGCAGTATTCGATTCCTCCGGATGCGACGCCGACGAATGTGGATTGGGACCAGTTTTTGGGGGCGGCGCCGAAGCGGCCATTTGAGCCGATGCGGTTATTCCGGTGGCGCAACTATCAGGACTACGGGACGGGGGTGGCGGGGGACCTGTTCGTGCATTTGTTTAGTGGGATGCACTTTATAACGGGGGCACAGGGACCGAGCCGGGTATATGCGACGGGCGGGTTGCGGTATTGGAAAGACGGGCGGGATGTCCCTGACGTGATGTTGGGGATGTACGACTATCCGAGCCGGGGAAAGATGCCGGCGTTCAACTTGGCGCTGCGGGTGAATTTCGTGAATGGCGCGGGGGAGACGAGCGGGTTTCGGTTTGTGGGGAGCGAAGGGATTTTGACGGTGGATGGCGGGGTGACGGTGAATCGGGTGACGCGAGAGACCGAGCCGGGTTATACGATCAACACGTTTACGAAGAAGGTGCAGGAGGAGTTTCTGCGAGCGTATGGGGCCCGATATCCTCTGCTGCGGGCTTCGATGAGTTCGATGCGTCCGGTGGGGCAGGATACGTATCGGCCAGAGCGGGGATATAGCGACCATTTGGACCATCATCGCAACTTCTTCCAGGCGGTGAGGAGTCGGAAACCGGTGGTGGAGGATGCGCGGTTTGGGTTGCAGGCGGCGGGTCCGGCGCTGCTTTCGAATCGGAGCGTGTTTGAGAAGAAGGCGTTCAGTTGGGACGCGGAGACGTTTGCGGCGAGGGCCATCGGATGATTCGACTAGCGTTGATTGGCGCGGGAGGGATGGGGACGGGGGACGTGGAGGACGCGCTGCGTTCAGGCGAGGCGGTATTGACCGCGGTGGCGGACATTTATCAGGGGCGGTTGGACCGGGCGAAGGAACGTTGGGGGAGCCAAGTTTATACTTCGCGGGATTACCGGGAGGTGCTGGCGCGGAAGGACGTGGACGCGGTGATTGTGGCGACGCCGGACCATTGGCATGCGGCAATTGCGGAAGCGGCTCTGCGGGCGGGTAAGGATGTGTACGTCGAGAAGCCGATGGTGCATAAATTTGCCGAGGGTCCGAAGCTGATCACGGCGCAGAAGGAGACCGGACGGATTTTGCAGGTGGGGAGCCAGTATGCGAGTTCGCTGGTGTTTGCCAAGGCTGGGGAGTTACTCCAGCAGAAGGCGTTGGGGGAGTTGAATCTGGTGGAGGCTTGGCTCGATCGGAATACGGCGATTGGGGCGTGGCAGTATAGTTTGCCGACGGATGCGACGGAGGCGAATATCGATTGGGAGACGTTTTTGGGGAACGCTCCGAAGCGGGCGTTTGAGCCGGTGAGGCTGTTTCGGTGGCGGAATTATAGGGACTATGGGACGGGAGTGGCGGGGGATTTGTTCGTACATTTGTTGACGGGGTTGCACTTTGCGACGGGGAGTGCGGGTCCGAGCCGGGTGTATGCGACGGGCGGGGTGCGGTATTGGAAGGACGGGCGGGACGCTCCGGACGTGGTGCTGGCGATGATGGATTACCCTGGATTTACGTTTGTGTTGCGGGTGAATCTGGCGAGTGGGGCGGCGCCTCCGGAGCGGTTTGGGTTGAAGTTTGTGGGGAGTGAGGGGACGATGGAGGCGACGATGAGCGGGGTGACGATTGATCGAACGCCGCGGGAGACGGAGCCGGGGTATACGGTGGATACGTTTGCGGCAAAGACGCAGCAGAAGTTTTTAGGGGAATATCGGAAAAAGTATCCGGTTAGTAAGCCGACGGCGGATGGGATGCGGCCGAATCGGCAGGAGAGATATACGCCGCCGCGGGATCATAATGCACATTATGACCATATGCGGAACTTCCTGGGGGCGGTGAAGAGTCGGATTCCGTTTTTTGAGGATGCGCTGTTTGGGTATCGGACGGCGGGGCCGAGTTTGGCGGTGAATCTGAGCTTGGAGGAGCAGAGGCCGGTGGGTTGGGATGCGGTGAACTTAGTGGTTGCCTAGACTGGATTCCAATTTGGTTTCGGTCGTAAACTTCGATTGAAAAACCGGTTGCGGTGGGTACTGTTTTGCGTATTAGCCGTTTCGTAATTGATTAGCGGCATTGGGGCAGAAGCGCCGCCGTTGCCGGGATGCTAAAACAGAAAGCAGTGGTAATATTTCAGATTCTTTGGCTAAGGTAGATTTGTTCTCAACGGGCGAACTCCCTGGGGATTGAATTCTTCGTCATGCGCAAGTAGTCGAAGACGAGACGGGTCCTGAACGTGAGTTTACGCATCCTCTCAGCGATGGATTGCGCGGGCTTCTGCAATGATTTGAGGATGCCCACGACAAAGCGGCCCGGGCGGGTGATATCCTCCGGGCCAAAGCCCGTGCGGATTTGGCTGGTCAGTGACAACACGCGCGAGCCGATACTGGGCTGGTTCCCGACGGGCAGGATGAGGAAGCGGCGGTTGGTGGCGATCAGGTTCAGTCGGCCATACTGCGAGCGAAAGTCCCAGCCTATCCAACGATCCCGGACGCCGCATTGCAGCGCCGCCGCCGAGAGGTTCAGCTGTGCTACCCACTGCTCGCGCCAAGTTGCGGCATACCATGCCGTCTCACCAATTTTGTCCAGTGCCCAAGATAGTGATGCCGCGCCATCTGCTCTTGCTACCGGGCTTCCTCGCCTGGTTCGACCGGGCGCCCCCGGATTTTCTCCAGCGCTTCGCTTGTGTATTCCGTCGCTTCAATCCAACAAATTCATCCCAGGAATCCTGGGTAGTGTTCACCATGCCAGCCTACGCCGTTGACGTTAGAGGGAATCCACAGAAGCGCAAATCCACGCTGCCCGCCGCCCCCTATTTCTGCCCCGTCGCCAAAATCGTCTCAAAATGTGGCAACTCCTCCTCCCGGTGCACCACTCCCAACTCCCCATGCCGAAACCGCGCCTTCTTCAAAAACCCTAACAACTCGACCTCCGAAAACCCCAACCAAACATCGGCATACAGCTCCCGCGCCTCCTCAAACCCATGTTTCTGCAAGTCCAAAATCATCACCCGCCCACCCGGCTTCAAAATTCGCCACGCCTCCTTAACCGCATCCTGCGGATGCAACGCATGATGTAGACTCTGACTAAACAGCGCCAAATCCACTGACCCGCTCGCCACGGGCAACTCCTCCAAATCCCCTACCCGATACTCGATATTCCCCACCCCGCTCTTCCGCGCCGCCTCCGTCCCGTACTCCACCATCTTCTCCGAGTTATCCACCGCGATCACCCCCTCCGCCCGCTGCGCTAACAGCAGCGACAACGTACCTTCACCCGCCCCAATATCGGCAATCACCATCGGCGGCAGCAGCTTCAACAACATCTCCGCCACCCCCTTCCAACTCCGCCCCGGCACATAATCGCGCCCAAAACGCCCCGCCAACTCGTCAAAATAAGCACGCATCTTGTCCTTCCGCTTCTTCAAAATTAGCCGTAACGCCTCATCGTCGGAAGCCGCCTCCGGCAACTCTTTCGCGCTCTGCCGCAATATCTCGACCACCGTCTCATCCCCCATAAAGCGATACAGGCTCTTCTGCCCGACTTTCCGCACCTCCACCAACTCCGCCGTCTTCAACTGCGATAGCGCCATCGATATCCGGCTCTGTCCCATCCCCAAAATCTCCTGCAACTCCGCCACGCTCAGTTCCTCCCGACCCAGCAGACGCAGCATCCGCAACCGACTCTCATCTCCCAACAACCGCAAGGACCTAAGCAAATTTCCCATAAGCTTTTTACTATATCAATGAATCATGATTCCTTGATATGTGCTACCATCCTTTCATGACCACTACGGTAGCCACTGAATACAAAGTAGCCGATATCGGCTTGGCCGATTGGGGCCGCAAAGAAATCAATATCGCCGAGCACGAAATGCCCGGCCTCATGTCGATCCGCCGCAAACATGCCGCTTTCCGCCCACTCGAGGGAGTGCGCGTCACCGGATCGCTCCACATGACCATCCAGACCGCCGTTCTCATTGAGACGATGGTCGATCTCGGCGCCAGCGTCCGCTGGGCCAGCTGCAACATCTTCTCGACGCAGGACCATGCCGCCGCCGCCATCGCCGCCGTCGGCGTCCCCGTCTTCGCCTGGAAAGGCGAAAACCTCGTTGAATACTGGGATTGCACCCTGAAAGCCGTCATCCACGGCGACGGCCTCGGCCCGGAACTCGTCATCGACGACGGCGGCGACGTCACCCTGCTGATCCACAAAGGATTCGAACTCGAAAACGGCTCCGACTGGGTCAACTCCGCCTCCGGCTCTTATGAGGAGCAGGTAATTAAGGACCTCTTGAAGAAGGTTGCCATCGAAAACAATGGTATCTGGACCAAGATCGTCGCCAAATGGCGTGGCGTCGCGGAAGAGACCACCACCGGTGTCCACCGCCTCTACAAGATGCAGCAGGACGGCAAGCTCCTCGTCCCCGCCATCAACGTCAACGACTCGGTCACCAAGTCTAAATTTGATAACCTCTACGGCTGCCGTGAGTCCCTGGCTGACGGCATCAAACGCGCCACCGACGTCATGCTCGCTGGCAAAGTCGCCGTTGTGTGCGGCTACGGCGACGTAGGCAAGGGTTCTGCCGGCTCGCTCCGCGGCCTCGGCGCCCGCGTCATCATCACCGAAATCGATCCCATCAACGCCCTCCAGGCCGCCATGGAAGGCTATCAGGTGACGACCATCGAAGAGACCCTCGGCACCGCCGACATCTACGTCACCACCACCGGCAACGTGGACATCATAACCCTCGACATGATGGAACAGATGAAGGACCAAGCGATCGTTTGCAACATCGGCCACTTCGACAACGAAATCCAGGTCGATAAGCTCAACGAGCGCAAGGACGTCGTCCGTCTCAACATCAAACCTCAGGTCGACCAGTACACCTTCCCCAGCGGCAACTGCATCTTTATGCTTGCCGAAGGCCGCTTGGTCAACTTGGGCTGCGCCACGGGTCATCCCAGCTTCGTCATGTCGAACTCCTTCGCCAACCAAACCCTGGCGGCGCTAGACCTGTGGCGGAATAAGGACGTCTACAAGGTCGGCGTCTATACCCTACCCAAGAAGCTGGACGAAGAAGTCGCCCGTCTCCACCTCGAGAAAATCGGGGTAAAGCTCACGACCCTCACCCCGGCCCAAGCCGAGTACATCGGCGTCCCGGTCGACGGCCCCTACAAGCCCGACCACTACCGCTACTAATCGACCGCTAGCTCCACTCCGGCCGGATCCGCAAGGGTCCGGCTTTTTTTACGCTGTATGGCTTTGCTGAGGTCGGAAACTACTTTTCGGAAAACCATAACAGCGGAAGAGGGTAACGCGGAAGACTTCTCCGCAGATTACCGCTACCAAGCCCTCCGCAACGTCCAAATCTCCACCCAAGGTACCGGCGAAGCTGGCGTCGCTCGCCTCTTCCCCACTGCCAACGACCTAAACCTATCCGGAACTTTCGCGGTCCTCAGCGACTCCTTGACCACCTCGACCTTGAACGCCAATGGATCTATCGTCGGCCCCTCTGGTGGCTACACCAAATCCTTGGTCGTCCTGGGACACGTCAGGCGGCACCCCCGGCGGGGATGACGACCCGAACGCAAGAACCGAAACTTGCTTCGACACGATCACTGCCTCCGGAGACGTCTTCTCCGTCCGGACCGACGGACTAATCGAGCGCTTACCGGCTCTCTAAGTCAGAACCCCGTTCATCACTTCGCCCGCCACATCGGTCAAGCGGAAATATCGACCGCTGTGTTTGTAAGTTAGCCGGGTATGGTCCATCCCCAGCAGGTGGAGAATCGTCGCGTGCAGATCGTGTACGTGGGCGCGCTTCTCCACCGCCTTAGCCCCAAACTCGTCCGTCGCTCCGTACTGGGTCCCGCCTCTTACTCCCGCCCCAGCCAGCAGATACGTGAACCCTTCATTGTTGTGATCCCGTCCGTTTTGTACGTTGATCCGGCCATTCGTCTCAATCCAAGGCCGCCGTCCGAACTCCCCGCCAATCACCACCAGCGTCTCCTGCAATAAACCCGAACGCTTCAAGTCCTTCAACAACGCCGCAATCGGTTGATCCGCCTGTTGAGCTAGCTTTTTGTGCACGAGTATGTTGTGGTGACTGTCCCAAGGCTTGTCATTGCCGAAATAGACTTGGACCGCTCGAACTCCTCGTTCGACCAGCCGTCGTGCCACCAGACAGCCCCGTGCAAAATCGCCGTCTCGGGTAGCGGATTTAATCTTCATCTCGGCTTCGTCGGGATTTCGTGTGACGCCATATGCGGCGCGAACTGCCTCCGATTCTTTCGAAACGTCGAAAGCGTCCATCGCCTCGGCTTGCATCCGATAAGCGACTTCCATCGATTGGATCCGACCTTCCAAAACAGGGTCGGCTCCGCGTTTCGCCAGCTCAATCCCGTTAAGCTTATTAACAAAGTCTAATGTTTTGCGTTGATCGGCCAGCGACGTGTTGGCGTTGCGGAGGTGCTGAATCATCTTTTCCGGGTCAGCGTCGTCATTCGGGACGTAGGTCCCCTGCTGCACCGAGGGCAAGAACGCATTATTCCAGAGGTTGCTCCCGACGTCCGGCATCCCGGCGCAGAGAGCAACGAACCCTGGAAGGTTCTTGTTCTCCGTTCCAAGCCCGTAAGTAAGCCATGACCCCCAGGAAGGGTAACCGGGGATGATCCGCCCCGTATTCATCTGCAATATCGCTTGCGGATGAGCGGGTAAATCGGAGTGCATGGAATTTATTACACAGATATCGTCGACGCATTCTCCTACTTGACGGAATATTTCGGAAACTTGGATTCCGGATTTTCCGTAACGCTGAAACGCGAATGGCGATTGCATCAACGTGCCTTGACCCATTTTCGATTGCCCTGGCGCGTGCGTTCCGTTGTACTTCGCGAGCGACGGTTTGTAGTCAAATGTATCGACTTGCGACGGTCCTCCGTTTAAAAAAAGGAAGATTACGGATTTCGCTTTCGGCGTGAAATGCGGCGTTTGCGCCGATGCTAAACCGAGCATTCCGAAGCCAGTTCCGAGAGTTTGTAGAGCGTCGCGGCGTGTCATGGTTAGTTCACAAAAAGGAAGTCGTTCGAACTGAGCAGGGCTTTTGCAAATTGAGTCCACGGATCTTTGGCCGATTGGGTGAACTCAAGACTGAGAGAACGTTCTTTCGCATCGGGAGCACGGCCGAGAACGGCACGATAGAGAAAGTCTACGCGATCGTTCGCCAAAGTCGAATCGGAAGCGAGACGCCGAGCCCGAGCGTCGACGAAGTCGCTGTTGAGGAAGAAGAGTTGCTGCAGAGCGGTGGCGGTAACGGTCCGCTGTTCGCCGGTCGCGTTCGGATTCGGGAAGTCGAACAGCGCCAAGGTGCCATCGAGTTTGCGGCGGCTGACAAGGCCGTAAACGGTCCGCGAACGAGTCTCGCTGGCGGAGAGATCGGCAGGTTGAGCGGCGGGTTTAAAATCGAGTTCGTTCGACGCAGCAAGCAGCGCGTCGCGGAGGGATTCGGCGTCGAGACGTTGGCGATTCGCTCTCCACAGGAGACGATTGGAGGGATCGATGGAGTTTGCGTCGTTCTCGGCGGAACGCTGGTAGGTAGCCGAGAGCATGATCTCGCGGTGGAGTTTCTTCAACGACCAGCCGTCGGCAACGAAGCTGCTGGCGAGCGAATCGAGGAGTTCGGGATGGCTCGGCTTCTCTCCCATCCGCCCGAAGTTGCTGACGGTGCGGACGAGGCCTTCGCCGAAGTGATGCGCCCAGACGCGATTGACAATGACGCGCGGCGTGAGCGGGTTCTCAGGAGCGACCATGGCTTCGGCTAGTTCGAGGCGACCGCTGCCGTTCTTGAAGGGCTTCTCAGAGAGGATGGAGAGAAAGCCGCGCGGCACTTCGGGGCCGAGATTATCGGCTTGGCCGTTGATCTGAATCCGTTGGTTCTTCGGGTTCGGCAGATCCTGGATGACGTGGGCGTAAGCGTACTGTTCAGGGAGAGCGGCCTTGCGTTCTTTGAGTTCGGCGCGGAGCGTTTTGAGGTGCTCAGCCCAATGGCCGGAGAGGAACTTTTCGATGGTGCCGTCGGAGGTTAAAAAGCCGCGATTGGGGCCGAAGTAGAGGATGCCGTCCTCTTCCTGCTTGAACTCCTTGCCGTAGAAGTCGGAGAAGTAGAGATCGCGCCAGAGGAAGAAGTCCTCGGTTTTCAGGGAGACGGTGACGTAGGAGTCTACGTTCGACTTATCCTTGGCGCTGGACTTGCGGAAGAGGTTGTCCTGGTCGACGCGGGCCCGTTCGGCGAGGATGCGGAGGCAGGTATCGCGGAACTCATTGAGGTTGAAGTCCGGGCGCTGCCAGCCTTTCAGGTATTGGTTGTCTTCGGGGCCGGTTTTGAGATAGCGGACCCAGTTGCCGAGGACGGTGGGATCAAGATGATCGGCCGTGGCAGCGGCGTCGACGGTGATGGGATTGGACGCAGCGAGGACGCGTCGGGCGGCCGCGATGTACTGGGGCGACTGGATAGTCAGGATCTCGGCGAAGCTCGTGGCCTGGGCGTGGAGGAAGTCCTGGGTGCGGGTTTCGAGCTCCTTGACTTTGGCTTCTTTGCGCTTGTATTCGGCTACTTCCATGGGAGGGGCGAGCGGGAGTTCGCCGCGTTTGGTGGAGGAGAAGACGCCCTGGAGGGCGTAGTAGTCGCTGGTGGGGATGGGATCGAACTTATGGTTGTGGCACTGGGCGCAGGCGCCGGTGAGGGCGAGGAACCCGCGGGTAGTGACATCGACGCGGTCGTCGACTAACTCGGGGCTGAGTCCGTAGAAGCCGAGCCCGACGGCGAGGTCGGGGTGCTTATCGGACTTGGGGAGGAGGTCGCCGGCGATCTGGGCTTTGACGAAGAGGTCGTAAGGGATGTCGCGATTGAGGGCGGCGATGACCCAGTTCCGATAGCGGAAGGAGTTGGGGTAGGGGTCGAAGACGTCGTTAGAGAGCTTGTCGTCGGCGTAGCGGGCGACGTCGAGCCAATAGCGGCCCCAGCGCTCACCGTAGCGGGGAGACGCGAGGAGGCGATCGACGATTTTGGCGAAGGCTTGGGGAGAGTTATCGGCCAGGAACGCGTCGAGGTCAGCGGCGGCTGGGGGCAGGCCGGTGAGGTCAAAGTAGGCGCGGCGGAGAAGGTCTCGCTTGGCGGCGGGCGGGTTGGGGGTGATGCCTTTAGCCTTGAGACGGGCGTTGATGAGGGAATCGATGGAGGCCGACGCGGCGGGTTTGGCGAGGGGGACGAAGGCCCAGAAGGCGCGCTGTTCGGGGGTGATGACGTAGGGAGCGGCGGCTGGCGCGGCAGAGCTGGCGACGGTTTCGGGCCAGGGGGCGCCGGACTGAATCCAGGTGGAGAGGTCGGCGATTTCGGAGTCGGAGAGTTTGGGCTGCTGGTAGGGCATGGCCAGCTTGGCGTCGGCGTGGCGGATGGCGGTGAGCAGGAGGCTGGCTTCGGGCTTACCGGGGACGATGGCTGCGCCGCGGTTGCCGCCTTTGATCATCGCGGCGCGGGTGTTGAGGGCGAGTCCGGATTGGGGGGTGAGTGCGTGGCAGGCGAAGCAGCGGTTGGCCAGGACGGGGCGGACCTTGGTTTCGAAGAACTCGGACGGGTCGGCGGCGAAGAGCGGGGCGGCGAAGGCGAGGATGAGGATCCGGTTCAAGATGGGGGTCTCCTAACGGGGGTAAACGGCCATCATTAGCATACATATTAACTGTGTCGGTGGGAAGGGGGTTGTAAGAATGGCTCATCGGTTAGGTGTTAGGGTTTCCGCGCACCCTGGAGAGAGTGGGAGATGAGGGGAGCAGCGTAGGCTGGAAATCGGGGGGGGCGGGTCGAAGAAACTTCGATGGGCGCCGAGCCAGGCTAGGGCGTGGGGTTCGTTCCCCATGCTTTATATTTTCTGGAAGAAGGTTCCGGACCCGCGCGGTGACGCCGATCCGGGGGGTGGATTACGGTTGGAGATTTGGCAGTAAACGAACTCGGCCACAACCAGAACGCAACCTTCCCAGGCGAGTACGTAGGCGCCGACGCGGTCGTTGGTTGAACTCTCTTTCAGTTACTGTGCGATCAATCTACGAAAGCACTTGCCCGTATATGGCGTTCAGCACAAAAACGTGTTGTCGGTTTTCCAGCGTCGCTCGAACGGGGGGGCGGTCGTTAGACTTCGTTGAGAGGTTGGGTAGCGTCACCAAATTGCGGTAGGCGGACGTTCATTTTGTCCATCATCGAAAGATAGAGCCGACACATTTGGCGTTCGGGTTTTTCGCGATAGTCCAGAACACGTCCGCCTCGGATACGCCCCCCGCCACCGCCCATCAAAACAACCGGGAGCTGTCGGGCTTCGTGGTTGCCGGTCAACATGCTGGAGCAGTAAAGAAGCATCGTGTTGTCCAGAAGGGTGCGGGGACCCTCTTGAATGGCGTCGAGTTTGCGCGCGAGATAGGCCAATTGCTGGAGAAAAAACTGGTTCACTTTGAGCCAGTCGGCGGTGTCGGTGTGGGAGAGCAAATGGTGAATCATGTAGTCGACGCCGAGGTTGGGGAAACGGAGCGAACTATGATCGTTGTTGAGTTTGAGGGTGGCGATCCGGGTCGTATCGGTTTGGAAACCAAGGACGACGATGTCAACCATCAACCGCATATGCTCGGCGATGTCCTGCGGAATGCCGTCGGCGGGCCGGGCCATATTAGGTTGATCGAGGGTAGGCCGCCAACCTTGCAGTTCGCCTTTCTTGCCAGCGTTGGCAATGCGTTGCTCGACGTCGCGTACGGAGTCCAGATACTCGTCGAGCTTCCGTTTGTCGCTCGTGCTGATGTCGCGACGGAGACGGCCAGCGTCGGAGAGAACGGCGTCGAGGACGCTCTGGTCGCCCTTGTTCGCTTCGTTTTTGAACAGCCGATCGAAGGCGAGAGCCGGATAGATTTCGAGCGGAGTAGGGGTGGTCGGCGAGCTCCAGGAGATGTGGGAGCTATAGAGCATAGAGTAATTTTTATGCACCGAGGGGTTCGACTTTTCGCAGCCCAAGGCAAGGCTGGGGACCTTCGTCGAGCCGCCGTAGCGCTGAGCGAGCAGTTGGTCAATGCTGGTGCCGGAACGGATTTCACCGCCCGAAGCGAGCGGGGCACCGGAGAGCAGATTGCCGGTTTGGGAACTATGGATGTTGCCCTTAAGCGCTTCGGCGTTGAAGAGGCCACGGATGACCAGCATCTTCTCGCGGAAGTCGTTTAGCGGGGCGAGCACTTGGCCCAACTCCATCTGTTTGCCTTCGCCTTTGGCCCACCATTCCTTACTGTGGAAGCCGTTGCCCGAGAAGAGAATGCCTAGGCGAATGGGCGCTTCGCTGCCGCCGCTCTTGCGCGGTTCGTCACCCCAGACGGGAAACGATTCCAGCCACGGCAAAGCAACCGTGACACCGAGGCCGCGCAGAATCCGACGACGAGAGATTCGATGAAGTTCGTTTTTCATGGCGGGCTTACTCCTCCGGAGCGGCGTCGCGTCCGCGAATTTCGCGAAACTGGCGGCTGGTTACGATCTTCTCAATTATCGTGCCGACGGGTTGGCTACCGTCGCCGAGTTGGGTCAACAGAGGCTCGTCGGAAAGCTGCACGGCGCGGCCGAGGGCGTAGCCAAGCAGCTTCCGATAGAACTGGTGGACGAAGGCCGACCTGCCCGTGGTGAGCAGATATTGGCGCAAGCCAGGGAGCCCTTCGATCTCGGTGCCGTCCCTGACTTTCGTCTTCGTATGGATCGGGCGGCCACCAAGGTCATTCGTGCGCCAGCGGCCAATGGCATCGAACTGCTCGAGCGCATAGCCATAGGGGTCGATGCGTTTATGGCACGTGGCGCAGCGCGGGTCAGCGGTGTGTTTTTCGGTGAGCTCGCGCATCGAGAGCGTAAGGTTAGCTTCGTCTTCGGGGAGTTGCGGGACATCCTTCGGCGGCCGAGGCAGCTTATCGCCCAGGAGCACTTCGGCCACCCAGTTGCCGCGGAGAATGGGACTCGTACGCGACGCGCCGGACTGCTTGGTGAGGGTGCTGGCGAGGCCGAGGACGCCACCGCGGCCGCGTGCCTGCATGCCGTCCACGCGGCGCCAGGCCGGGCCCGTGACGCCGTCAATGCCGTAGTGCTGGGCGAGCGGGCCGTTCAGGAAAGTGTGGTCGGCGCTGAGCACGCTTGCGACGGGCCGATTGGCGCGGAAGAAGTCCGTGAAAAACTGGATAGACTCTTCGTACATGTCGGCGCGAAGGGCGCGGAAAGTCGGAAAGTGACGCTCGCTTTTTTCGTCCAGCGAATCGAAGTCCCGGATGTGCAGCCAGGAGGCTCCAAACTCAGTAGCAAGGCGGCGGACTCGGGGGTCGAGCAACATACGACGGACCTGAGCAGTTAGCCCTTCGGCCGTGCGGAGCTTGGCGTCGCGGAGTTCGGCATCGGGCTGCGAGGACCAGAGAAAGTAGCTGAGGCGGCTGGAGAGTTCGGCGTCTGAGACGGGCGCCTGCTGCCTACCGGGTGGAGCTTTCTCTGTCCGATAAAGAAATGCGGGACCAACGAGAACCCGGGCCAGAGTCAGGCGCAGGGCTTCTTCATGGGGCAGATCCTGCTGCCGAAGGCGGGCGTAGAGGGCGTGGAGTTCGGCGGTCTCGCTAGCCTCGATCGGCCGGCGATACGCCCGATGGGCGAAGGCGATCACGGCGTTGAGGTGTTTCGGTTCGGCGGCCACGAGTTGGTGGCGGAAGGCGGCGGCGCGATCGAGAATCGGCTGCCGAAGGGGTTCAAACTTCGAGGGGTCAGCGTCCTGGGTCGCGTATTGCCAAAGCTGCTCGAAGACATCCACCTGCACGAGCGGAGCCCGGCTGACGAAGTAAAGCTGATCCCAGAGGCGGTCGAGGTGGGCCGTTTGCGCGGGGGTAAGCAGCAGACGCGACAGGTGTTGGTCTTCGCGATGGAACAGCGTCAAAGTCACCACCTCGTCCACTGGCACAATTTTGGAGTAGCAGAGGGCGGCGGGAAAGAGTTGGCGGAACTCATCGAAGGCGGCTTCAACGCGACGCCGGGCGGCGCTTTGTTCGTTCACGATCACCGGCATACCGAACGAGACCGATTGGTTGTTCGAAGTCCAAGTGCCATCGGTGGTCCGGACGGACGTGCCGCTGGGACGAAGGCCGGGGCGGGTTTCCGGTGGGGCGGTGAGCAGTTGCAGCTGGACGCTGCCCTCGGCGCCGGCGTTCGGATCGAGTTGACCGGTGACGGAAAATTCGCCATCGGCGACGAGGTCGGCAGGGAGCAACATTTCGATCACACCGGGCGCTTGGACACGGAGGTCGGCTCCGTCGAAACGGGCGGGGTCGAGGCCCCACGGGGAGGGGGCGACGGGACCGGCGAGGGAAACGTCGGCCAGGAGAGGACTGGCCAGAGAGGTGAGTTGACCGAAGAGCGCGCCGTCAGGAGTGGTGGCGGCGGGGGGCGGGGCCAGGAGCAGAGCTTGCAGCGCGGCGGCAAGTTGGCGTTTGGCATCCAACCCTTCAGCGGTTTGCCAGCGCGCCAGCAGCGAACCGGCGGGGATGGTGCCTGTGTTGCCGATGGGCTCGCTGTAGAAGTGCCACGGGCCACTGGGATTGGCGGTGAGGATGGAGCCGGAAACTTCGGCCGAGAGCGACCAGTGCTGGTTGGGGGCGGCCAGCGTCAGTTCCAGGTCGGTGAGGTCGCAGGAGGCGTTGCCATCGCGCGGGTCGAAGACGACGGAGACCAGATCGCCGGGCAGGACGCCGATGCCCGAGAGCGGCCCAACTCTAACGGGGGTAGCACCGCGGGAGAGACCCTCCGCAAGCCGTTGGCGGGTGTTGCCGCGGCGCAGTTCGAGCGACCATGCTACGCCGTTACCGCATTCGGGATGGGCCGGCGTGATCGTGCCTTCGATGCGCAATGGGGCAGCCAGGGGGCTGCGCCATCCGACGGCGGCAGCGCGGGTGGCCGAGGGCAGCAGGGCTACGGCGTGGGGCTTCATGTTCCCAGGGATACGCACGTGCTGAGCGGTCGAGTTCGCAAGTACCGAAGGGAGCTTGCCGCCGCCCCAGCCTTGAATGAAATCGAAGGCGCCGGCTTTGGCGATCTTGTTCGTGAAAAGTTCGATCGCGGGCGGAAGGTCGTTCGCATGATCGCGTTCGGCTTCGGCGTTGAGCTTGGCGGCCGTCGTCGCGAACACCTCTTGACGGCGCAGTGTCAGCGCGCCGACCAGGGCGCGGACGTCCCGCAGGCGAATCGACGGGCGACCGGGGAACGTGAGCCGGGGCTCCTTCCAGATGACGGTATCGCCCGCGAAGCCATCGCCAGCGTCGTGGGCGGCGAGATAAAGTTTGATCTGGTTGCCTTGTTTCGGAGCGGGTAGCTTGATCCGGAACTCCTGACGGGAAGCGATGGGGGAGACTGGCTCCATCCACGCTTTGGGCCCGTCGAGTTTTCCGATGTGGCCGACACTGCTGAACTTCCAAAGCGTCTGTTGCCATTGCTCGATCTCATCGGCAAGGGCGGTGACGTCGGTGCGGCGTTGGAGCGGCCTTAATAGCGGCGATTGCGTGGGGCTGGAGAGCGCCTTGGCGAGGGTGGCGACATACCGGGGGCTGAGGTGGTTCCGATCGCTCGGTGGGCCGTTGCGGATGGCAAGTGACGCGGTGAGATAGCGTTTCAGCGGCAGTGTGCCGCCGCGGTCCTTGTCGAGCGCCATGCCTTGCTGGGTGACCGTATCTTTGCCGCCGGCTTCGGTGAACTGTTGATAGAACTCACGGATTTCGGTAAGCGTTTCGTTGGTCCAATCGCGGGGCGAAGCGAAGGGCGAGAAGCGGATGCCGTCCGGCAGAAGCACGGCATGAGTGGCGATGCGCTTCGCAGCGTCGAGATACTTCGAGACGAGCGCCGGGGACATGGCAAGCGAGTTCCCTGTGTTCGTAAAGCCTTCGCCCGCGGCCCCGTCGGCCGGGAACTCTTTGGCGGGGTCCAAGGTCGGAACGCCGGTAAGGTCGCGGATCGTGAAGGTGTATTCGGCGTTATTAAGGCGGCGGAGGACGACCGGCCCGGGGTCTCCGGCGCTCGCCTGAGCGGCTTGGGCGAGCGCGCCACGGACCCAGCTGAGCAGGCGCGTTCGCTCGGCCGGCGTAAGCTGGACCATGCCTTTGGGCGGCATCTCGCCGAGAGTAACCTGTTCGATGACGGACTGCCAAACCTTCGGGTGCTTCAGAACTTCGGGCTTGGACGTGAAGCGTTCGAGATCGAGGTCGCCGGTGTGCTTGGCCGTGGAGTGGCAGCCGAGACAATATTTTCGGACTAGGGCAAGTTCGGCTTGCCCTGGCAGGCAGGAGAGCAGGAGCATCAGGGCGAGCCGAAGGAAAACCATGTCGACTGCCATTCTACACGCAGATTAAAAGCCGATCTTCAAAGCCAACTGGAACTGCCGTTGGGCCCCGAAGTCGCCGCTGGAAACAGCGCCCGTGATCGTGCCGAAAGCTGGGCTAGCTGCGTTGCCGATGGGTAGTAGGAACGTCGCGCGATTGGCCAGGTTGAACGCCTCCACGCGGAACTGGGCCGAGATGCGTTCGGTGATGTTGACCTTACGGAACAGACCCGCGTCGACGTTGATCGCGGTGGCGCCGCGCATGGTGGTGCGGCCCACGTTGCCGAACGTGTTGATCGCGTTGATCTGCCAGGCGGGCGTATCGCCAGCTTGGCAGTTGCGGCGGGTTCCGTTAGCGAGCAGAGTGCATGGGTTGAACCAGCGGTCGGGGCCGGGGTTGGTGACACGCCAATCGCCGATGGCGTTCGGACGATCGGCCCCACCATCGGTGTTGCTCTCGTCGCGGCCAGAGGTGATCGTGAACGGACGCCCGGCCATGGCGGTGAAAATACCGGTGGTCTGCCAACCAGAAAGCACAGCCTTTAGGAAGCGGTTACCGCCAGCCACTTTATCGAATGGCAGGGAGTAGACGGCAGAAAGGACTAGGCGATGGGGCGAGTGGAACGTAGACACGCCCCGTTCAGCGGCCAGGCTGCGAGCATTCTGCGCGAACGCCGGGGCCGCGGCATCGTCGGTGGCAACCCCAGGCGTGTAGTCGATCGACTTGGACCAGGCATAGCTCGCGAGCAGGCTCAGACCAGCGTCGAAGCGGCGTTCCAAACGCGTCGCCAGCGAGTTGAAGTTGGAATTGGCGCCTGAGGTGATGAAGCCTCCCGAGATGCCTCCCCAGCCCGGATAAGGGCGGCGGCTGTTGACCGTACCGGCGCCGGGGATGGCCTGATTAATATTCAGCCCGACGGGCAGTTTGTGGCCGCCCGAGCCCATGTAGGTCACGTCGAGGACGACGTTGCGCAGAAGTTCGCGCTGTACTCCGAAACTGTATTGCTGAATGTAGGCCGTCCTGATATCACGTTGAATCCCAGGGACGACCGGGGTGCTGGTGGTGAGGTTGAACATGTCCCGCAGGTTCGTGATGAAGGGCGGGGAGAAGGGACCAGCCTGTTGAGCTTCGCGGAAAGGTGTGCTCCGCGAAAGCGGGGTGATGCCGTTGCCGACCATCTGGATGTCATAGAACATGCCGAAGCCAACGCGGATCACGGTTTTTCCGGAATTGGCCGGACGCCATGCAAGGCCGATCCGGGGCGCAAAGTTATTGAAGTCGGTGTTGTAAACTTGGCGTCCGACGTCGGCGCGGCTGCGAACGAGCACTCGCCCGCCGGGGCCGAGGTAGGCCTCACGGCCTCCGGCGACGATCAGGGTGTTGGTGGCCGGGTCAAAGCTGGAGAGCTTATCAACACGTTCAGTCAGCGCCGGATAGAGTTCGTAGCGGATGCCGAGGTTCAGAGTGAGCCGCGAGCTGATTTTCCAATCGTCCTGGAAGTAGGCGCCGGAGGAGATCAGCACGGCGTTGTGAAACGGCTCGCCCAGTGCGCGGCTGGCTTGGAAGGGCAGTCCGGTGAGCAGGTCCGCGACTGAGTTACCAGTGTAGCGGCCGTCAAAGCTGAAACTGCCGCGACCGGTGGAGGTATTGAACGAATTGAAGAGGAAGCGGAAATAGTCGCCACCCATTTTGAAGGTGTGAGTGCCTTGCACATACGTCATGGTTCCGACGTAATGGTAGGTATTTTCAGCGCGGCCCTGGGGCTGGCTGGTGCCGCCGCCGAGGGCACCGTAGCCGGTGATGGCGAGGCGGGGGGCACCGTTGTTAAAGGGGGTCTTCCCGACGTCGGTGAGGCCTTGGATGCCAAGGCGGTTGACGACGTCGACGTCGTAATCCTCCTGCAGATTGAGAACCTTCAAGCGCGAATAGCCGACGCGAACTTCCGACAGCCATTTGGGAGAGAAAATGTGGGTCCAATTGGCGACGGCGTGCTGCGTCCCGGAACTGCTGAGCGAGCCGTAGCCAGGCAGGCCAACGCCCGCCAGCGGAGAACGGCCGCCGCTATCCTGCCATTCATAAACCAGGTAGGCGCTGTCCTTTTCCGAGAAGCGATGATCTCCGCGGACCATGAACTGATGGGCTTCGTTTTTGGTGGCGGCGGCTGTAGTGAAGTTCTGCACGCCGACCGTGTTGGGCTGGGGATAGAGAGCCAGAAGGCCTGCGCCTTGGGGGCTCCATGCGGATTGCGGAATCCTGTTCCCTGGGAACGGGGTATTGCCGTTGCGGGGGTCGCGCAGGGGCGCCGTGAGGGCGCTGAAGTCGCCATTGCGGAAGGCGGCGGTGGGCAGGTTGACGCGGCTCGAATCCTGCTGGCCGCGGAGTTGGCCCTCGTAGCCGAGGAAGAAAAACGTCTTGTCGCGCCGGATCCGACCGCCTGTGACGGCACCAAACTGGTTGCGCCGGAAGGCCGGTTTGCTGGGTGCGTAGAAGTTGCGGGCGTCAAAGGCAGAGTTCCGGTGGAACTCCCAAAGAGAGCCGTGGAGGTCGTTGGCACCGGACTTGGTGGTGACCATCACCTGCGCGCCAGAGGCCCGGCCATACTCGGCCGAGTAGGTTCCGGTGAGCACCTTGAACTCGCGGACGGAGTCGAGGATGGGAGTGTGGCTGGCACCGTCGGAGGCGGAGTTGTTATCGATCCCGTCCTTGATATACAGGTTCGAAACCTCGTTCGCCCCGGCAATGTTCAGACCGCCACGACTCGCGTTGGCCGAACCCTGCACGGCCGGAAGGACATTCGGTTGCAGGGCGGCGAGTTGAAGATAGTTCCGGCCGTTCAAGGGCAGTTCGACGATCTTGCGTTGCTCGACGACGCCGCCGATGTTGGAGTTGTCGGCGTTGATCAAAGGCGCGGTGGCTTCGACTTCGATGGACTCGGTGACTGCTCCGATTTTCAGACTGAGATCGACGCGGACGTCCTGGCCAGTTTCAAGCACGATTTTACGAACGATCTCGCGGCGGAATCCGTCGCGTTCGGCGGTGAGGGTGTAGGGTCCGGGCTCGAGTTGGGGGAGCACGTAGTCGCCGGTGCCGGTCGATTGCACCGATCGCTTTTGGTTGGTGTCGGTGTTCGTGATGGTGATCTTTGTGGCGGGGACCGCCGCATTAGAACCATCCGTAATGCGGCCGGTGACGGTGGAGCGGATGTTTTGAGCTGCAAGCGGAAGCATAATGCTTACGAGCAGGAGCGAGAGGATCTTCATTTCAATTCCCTTGAAGTGGTTACGAGTTAATTTAAGAGGGTCGGCGCATTTCCGTTTCGCGGAAGGGAGCCAAGGTGGCGAAAGCTTCGTCACCCATCTCCGGTCGCCAACGGAAATACTTCGCCACAGCCTTTTCGGGGAAGAAATCTAACAGGAGAAAACCGTTTTCTTCAAGGCAGGATTGCTTTTCGTCAATGTCTAGATGATGCGGGGGTATGGCACGGACACCCCTGGCTCTGGACGGCCAGCTTTGCCCGGTGCCGAGGGGCCCGGGCAAAATGGAGACAACAGGATTGGCCCGCAGGTCGACTTGGCCGCTGCGGGAAATGTGCCCTTCGGCGATGGAGTGCATGTCGCCGCTAATGAATAACGGGGTTCGCTGGCGCTGGGCCGAGGCCGCCTTCATCAGGCGATCGTGCTGCGCCAACCAGCCGGTCTGCCAATAGGGCTTGGGCTTGTTGATCGTCAAGCTCCCGTCGGCCGCCAGGATATCGGGGTACCAATCGCCCCATTTGCCGGCACTCCAGCCCGGGGGCTGCGAGGGGATGTGGACTAGATGGTCCAGGGCCGGATCGGCCATCCGCGAGTGGATCCAGTCCTCGGCTTCGCGCGGAATGACGAGCGAGTTGAGGCCAGCCAGGGACAGGTACCGACGGCAATCATAGAGCAGGAGTTCGGCCAGTCGGCCGAAGCGAAGGGTGCCGAAACTTTCGCCGGTGCCGGCCGGGGTATCCGCGGCCGAAGAACCCGGAAGGCCAAGTGGCTGGGTGCGAACCGGGAGAAATTCGGGATAGTACAACCGACGCGTCGCCCGGCCCAGTTGGAGCATGAAGTGGTCCGGAGGGAAGGTCACCATCTTGTCGTCGGCGTCGTCGTTTTCGAAGTAGTCGTGATCGTCCTGCAGGAAGAACACCGGCAAGCCGCGGAGCCGAGTGCCGTAGAGATTGGCGATCTGCTGGTCGCCGACGTGGCGAAGCACCGTTTCGTTCGGAGTGCCGAGAACCGGCAGATGGCGAACAAATTTGCCCGTGGCTTCGACGGCGGAGGCCGTGTAGCGGGCCGGGTGGGTGGACTGACGAAGGTCCCAGTAGACATGGTCGCCGTTGGCGATGACAGCGTCGGGTTGGAACGACAGCGCGCGGTCTAGCAGACGGCCGCGTTGGACGAGCGAGAGGTAATTCTTCTTCCCGTTGTTGGCAATGAGCCGTTCGTCGCCGCCGGCGCATGTGTAAATGAGCAGTCGAAGGCGCTGGGGGCGATCGTCCGGATCGGGAAGCGTCTTGAGCGTCCAAGGAGCGCACAGCGCCTTCTTCGCGGCCGAAAGGAGTTGAAGATTGTAAGGCCGGGCGGGCTGGAGTTGATCGGCATCAAAGGACCAAAAGAGCCCGCCGGTGTCCGTCGGCTTGCCCGCGATGAGCCGTCCGTCCACCTTCAGAAACGGTGTCCGAGCCTGCGTGCGCCGAAACGAAGCTTTCACGAGAATGCGCCGATCATTGGCAGTGGGCAGAATGTGGACAACCTCGCCAGCCTCCCACGCCGAAGCCAAGGCCGTGGCTGCCAAGCCGGCGAGCAGTTCTCTGCGGTCGATTGTCATCCGACTGCCACGAGACTATCGGTCGTCCGGATGTAGATGGTCCCCTTTAAAAACGCGGGCGTCGCAAAACACGGTTCACCCATGTGGTTGCGGGCCAACAGTTCGAACTTCGGACCAGCCTTCACGACGTAAACGTCACCATCGAGAGACGGGATAAAAACCTTTCCGTCGGCGGCGACGACCGAACCATAGATCTGCGCGTCCGGAGAGAGACGCTGCTCGTAAAGCTTCTCGCCGGTCTTGGCATTCAAGCAGCGGAGCACGCCGTTGGTGTTGCCGAGATAGATGTGATCACCGTAGACGACGGGCGTTGAAATGTAGGAGCCGACGCCCGCCGCGGCCCAAACGAGACCCTCGTTTTTGTTCGTTTCCGAAGGGGTGAGGTCACCTTTCGCGTCGGGACGAATCGCGTACACCGGGGCCTTGCCGCCGTGGGCGTTCGTCAGGTAAATCCAGCCGTTAGCAGCAAACGGAGTGGGGATCGGATTGTCACCGCCCCCGCCGATACGCCAGCGCTCTTTGCCGGTTTCGAGATCGTAGGAGACGCTCCACGGCCAGCCGTTCGTAACCACTTGCACCGACGAAGCGGTAGCGTGAATATACGGCGTTCCCCAACTGCGCTCGCAGATCCCTTTGCGGGAGACACGCCAAACCTCTTTCCCGTCGGCAAGATTCAAGACCACAAGAAACGGGTTCGCAGGATCGTCGCACAGCAGCGCAATCCGATTGCCATGGATGGTCGGCGAACTGCCGTAGCCCCAGCCAATGCCGTACTTGCTAATATTGATCACGCCGAGATCGGTCGTCCAGATCAGCTTGCCGTTGAGGTCGTAGCAGTAGAGACCCTCGGAGCCAAAGAAGGCGACTAAGTGCTTGCCGTCGGTCGCTAAAGTTGTATTGGCGTGGGTGGCTTTTTCGTGGCGAGTCGCCCGTGGTTTGGCGCTGCGGGCGGTTTGCCGCCATAGCTCCCTGCCGGCCTGGGCGTCGTAGCAGAGCACTACCCAACTCTGCTCTTCGTTATCCTCCGCGGCCGTGGGTTCGCCGCCGACGGCCAATTTCAGCGGTGCCTTGCCTGCCGCTTTTCGCACGGCAGAGCAGACGTAGACTCGGTTGCCAACAATGATCGGACTCGAATGGCCCAAGCCTGGGACTGGGCTCTTCCAGCGAATCCCGACTGGCTTGCCCGTGCTCACATCTACGTTCCAAGCGGCTGGTAGTGCGAATCCATCGGACACTCCCACACCCAGTCGCCCACGGAAGGCCGGCCATTCGGGATCTGCACCGAGTGCCGCCATAGGCAACGTGGCCGCAAGACGCAACAGCTTCCGCCTGGACTGAATCATGGAAAAAACCTCTGCGCTCTGGATTTATGTCAGGATACCCTGAATAGTGGTGATCGACAAAATCGCATTTGGAATACTGGCCGTCGCACTGGCCTATCCGCAGCCTTCCTTCGTGGCCCGTACCTTTGAACGCGTCCTTCTGCTCGAGACCAAAGGGGAAACCTCGGCCAGTGTCAGCCTGGGCGACATTGACGGCGACGGCGATCTCGACGTGATTCTAGCCAAAGGTCGCCATTGGCCGCTGGTGGACTTGGTCCTGCGCAACGACGGCAAAGGCCATTTTTCCACCGAAAAGCTGAGCGAAACCGCTGACCGGACCTATTCAGCGGCGCTTGCCGACTTGGACGGCGATGGCGATCTCGATATCGCCGTCAGCAACGACCGGCCCGACAAGAAACTGATCTATCGCAACGATGGCAAAGGTCACTTCACCTTGACGAGTGAGTTTGGCGACCCGACGTGGCCAACCCGATACATCACCGTCGCCGACCTCAATGGTGACCAGCGGCCCGATATTTTAGTAGCCAATCGCAGCTCGAAGCCGGAGCTGCCACGGCCCAGCTTCTTCTGCTTGAACGATGGCAAGGGAGCGTTTCCGAAGTGCACGTCTCTGCCAACGCAATCGGCGACGATCGTCGTGGCGGCAGACCTGGACGGGGATGACTTCCTCGACTTGCTCATTCCGCACCGCGACGGCGGTCAAAGCCTCGTTTTTTGGAACGACGGCAAGGCGAACTTCAGTGCACCGATGGCGTTCGGCCCGGCGCACTCTTCTATCCGCGCCGCCGCGGCGGCCGACCTCGATGGCGACGGCAAACGGGACATCGTTCTCGGCGACGAGAAGGGCGGCGTTCGAATCATCCCCAATCTGGGCAAACGCAAGTTCGGCGCTCCTCTGCCACTCGGCACCAAACCGTCATCGCCGTATTCGATCGGCGTCGCCGATATGAATCGCGACGGCAAGTTAGACGTCGTCGTCGGAAACTTCGAAGCACCCGGCTCCGTGTTCTTCAACGCGGGCCAGGGTCGGTTCGTCGAGACCGCCTGGGGGGACGGCCAGGGAGCCGTCTATGGACTCGCGCTAGGCGACCTCGACGGCGATGGTTGGCCCGACATCGCAGCCGCCCGGTCCGAGGCTCCGAACGCGATTTGGTTCAACGGGCCGGTCGCCAAGAACTGATTCCCGTCCTAAGACTCTTCGGGCATCGTCTCCCGAGGCGACTGTTCAATTCCCGCAATCGCGTACAAATTCCGATGGATCGTCGCGCAGATATCTTCGAGAGGCAGGTCGTTTTCGTCGGTTCCAAACGGCCCTTCGATCTCTACTCCTATTTCTTCAATGCCGAAGAAAACATAGGCGACGATCAGCACGTCCAGGATCGTGTACCATCCATAGCTGGATACGAGCGCGAACGGCAGCGTGAAGCAATACATCACCAATGCTCGCCGCAAATGGACCACATACGCAAAAGGCAAAGGTGTTTTTCGAATGCGTTCACAAGCCCCGAGATAGTCAACCAACTGTTGAATGTTCTGATCGAGACTAGTGTAAATGATGTCTGAAAAGCGCCCCTCGCGACGGGCTCGATTCAATACGGCCGTCATGCGGGACGCCACCGCCAAGGCGACATGTTGCGCTTGGGCCACCGAAGCTACCTCTTGCGGACTCAGCTCCTTGGCAAGGGGTCCAAGGCCGCCTTCGCCCCGCAGACCCGACGTCACCGCAACAGGGAAGATGGCCGTCCACCGGGTAAGTTCAAATAGCCCCTCACGATCCGATCCGAACTGCTCCACCGCCCCGCGGATCAGATTCCGCGTCTCGTTGACGATACCGCCCCACAGCTTGCGGCCCTCCCAGAATCGGTCGTACGAAGCATTCGTGCGAAATACAAGCAGCAACCCCAGCGCTGTACCCACCAGCGTGTGCAGTAGCGACGGAATTGCGACCGGAAACCAATGGAAATGGACCGCTACGACGGCTATGGTCCAAACGGCGCATAACGACACACGCCCGCTGATCTCGCGGAGAAGCGAACCCCGAATATCGAAGAAATGGTCGAACCAGCGGTGGGGATCGTATTGAATCATCCCTTCATCACTTCAAAACGGTCAGCAACCGGGTTGTATTCCAGGACCTTCCCGTGCTCAATATCGTAAATCCAACCAGCGATCCGCAAGGTTCCCGCCTGCAGACAATCCTGCACCACCGGGTAACTGCGCAAATGATCGAGCTGATTCACCACGTTGCGTTCGGTAATCGCAGCGAGTTGCTCTTCCTCGGCCAACTTCATGGCCATCACCTGCTTCCGGGCCTCGCTGCCGTTGCGCAGCCAGCGCTTCACCGACGGCAGCGAATCCGCCGTCTCCGGATGCCAAACCGCCTTCATCGCGCCGCAATCGGAATGGCCGCAGATGATGATGTTGGGAATCTTCAATACCTTCAACGCATATTCCAACCCCGCCGCCTCGCTCGCATTCTCCCCATGAAACGGTGGCATGAAGTTCCCCGCATTTCGATCCACAAACAACTCCCCGGGATCGGAATGCGTAATCAACGTCGGATCGACGCGCGAATCGGCGCACGTGATGAAGAGCGCTTGGGGTGTTTGGCCCAGCGACAATCGACGAAATAAAGTCTTGTGCCGCGGGAACACGTACCGCTGGAAAGTGATGACGCCCTTCCGAATGGAATCCATATCAATCTAGGGTAGCGGAAGAAAACTCAGCGGGCAGCCCGGGTAAAGAGGCTACCCGCCGGTTGAGTACTAGAAGCGAATGCGGAGGCGCATTTCGATCTGCCTTGGATCCAGCGTACCGAGGCCCCATGTGCCGAAGCTCTCGTTTTGAATCATCCCCGGAGTAACACCCCGGGCCGCGTTCGGCGCCGTGAAGATGTTACCGGAGCCGGCGTTCACCGTTCCCGAAAACTGCGCCCGATTCCACAGGTTCGTGGCTTCGGCCGAGAAGGTCGCCTTGATTCGCTCGGTGATGGCGAAATCTTTCTGCAGACTCACGTTGTGGTTGTAGTAACTATTGCCGCGAACATCACCATAGCGCAGCGCCGAAGTTCCAAACCAGTAGATATCCGGAGCAATGTTGCCATTTGGCAGACTGACCGTCCGGCCTCGAAACGCATCCGGGTTGTACTTCAGGAAAGAAAAACGGCCCGGGGTGATCTGACGACCCGAAGGCAATGTCACTGTCCGATCCGCCGCGTTCGCCGAATCATACCAGCGTTGCAGATTCTGGGGCACTTCAATGTCGACTCCGCTCACGCGGTCGCAGATACCATTCAGCGAGTTGCATCCGCCGAAGCCGGTCTGCGGCTGGCCGCTCTGCAGCGAAAGAACATTGCCGAAGTTCCAGCCGCCGGCCAGCGCATTCAGCACCGGGTTTTTCAGATCGAACTGCCGACCCTTCCCAAACGGAAGGTTGTAGACCACCGTCGCCACCATCCGATGCGGAATATCGTTCGTCGAAATATTGTACGAATTCTTGTAATTCCTACGGTCAACGTTGCCGCTCGTGTTCCCACCGTTTTCGGCGAAGTTATTATTTTGTAACTCCGGAACGCTCATGTCCATCGCCTTCGACCACGTGTAGTGGAGGTTGAAGAGTAGGCCGTTCGAGTAACTTCGATTCAGGCTCACCATCAGCGCATTGTAAGTCGAGAAGCCAACAAACGTACCAACCAAGTTTCCCGTGAACAAGGGGTAAGGGATCACCGTTTCGCGCAGCGGAATGTTGGGGTTCCGCAAGTTGCCATTGTAGAGGATGGTCCCCTGGGGATTGAACGGGTTCGGCACCGTTTGGGTCGCCGGGTTGTTGCCGTTGGTGGCGATATACGTGGAACGCCAGGAGTCAAGCAACGATTGCGGCAACAACTGGTCATTGTTGACGTTGAAACGGGCCATCAGCAGACGGCTACCCTTCGAACCGGAATACCCTGCGCTGAAGACGTAATTGCTGCCGAGCTTTCGGTCCAGGAACAAGTTCCATTGGTAGACACGAGAACTGGTGAAGTCGTTGCGATCAAACCGTGGTTCATTGCCGCCGGCACCATAATATTGCGGCGCTGCCGGGTTGGCCCCGATCACCGGAATAAGCGTGTTGACCTGGTTAAACTGCGCCAACAGAGCTGCCTGCGGATTGGGACCATACTGCAAAGCGTTCGGAGCGCTCAATACCGGCGCGAAGTTCTGGTTGCCGTAGTAGTAGGGGCCACCGTAGTAACCCGTGTTCGTTGGCAGAAAGTTCACGCCGAAACCCGAACGCAACACCATCTTGTCGTTTAGGCGATACGCCATGCCAACTCGCGGGCCAAGATCCGCCATCGGTGTTTCGTACAGGTGCCGGTCGCCGGAGACGCCCGGGAAGTAGAGTTGACCCGGAGATCCGACCGTCTTCCCGCGATAGCTAAAGCTGCTGAGCCGGTTATAACGTTCGGTCGGTGAAGGTTGAATATCCCAGCGCAAGCCGAGGTTCATGGTCAGCCGCTTGTTGACGCGCCAATCGCTCTGCTGATAGAAGGCTAAGTACTTCGCCGAAAGCGCCATCAGAACCGCATTTTCGCCGGCGGCCACCGCCCCGGCACCGAGCAGCGAACTCGCCAGTCCCGAGCCGGAGAGCTGAGCCGTCACGTTGTTGATATTATTCGCTGTCGGCCCAAGAATGTTGCCGGATGTGAAGCCATTGCCCGAAGTCAGGTTGAAGCTGCCGCGCGCGTCCGAGTAGTTAGACAGATAGTTGCGGAACTCGCCGCCGGACTTGTGCGTCCAGCGTCCACTGGTCTTGGTGACGGAGTAGACCAAGTTCCAATTCGTCTGCCGTTCGATCTTCGCTAGGTACGCGGTTCCGTTCAGGCCCGCGATCTGACTCCAACCGCCGCCGAAGCTCGTGGCTTCCGGATAAGCGCCCGCCAGACCGATGGCGGAATTCCAACTCGCCGGAATGCCGAACTTCGTATAGTCGAGGTCCGAAAACGTCTGGGCACGATTGTCGGCGGCGACACGAGTCACGCCGATCCGAAGGTCGGCCACCAGGGAAGGGGTCAGTACCCAGGTATCGCCCAGCGAAGCATAGTAGTTCCGATCGCCATTGACGGCCCCGATGAACCCACCCTGCTGGGAATACGCCCGCGTACCTTCGCCCCAACCGTTGGGCGACTGAACCGATGCCAAGTTCGCACCGCCCGTAAAGTATAGCGAATGCTTCTCGAATCGCTGATCGAAGCGGGCGTTGGTCGAATTCCGTTCAAAGCTACGCACCGCGCGATTCAGAAAGTTGTTTGTACCGAGCAGCAGATCCTGTGGGGTCCGGTTGGGTAAGGGGAATTCACCCACCAAACTGCGCTGGATGGGGTTGATTCGATTGGCCGGCAGGATCGCATTCGGGAACGGCATCCTCTGCCATTGGTTGGCCGTTACGCTGGTTACGTTAAACGGGTCGAAAACCTGCACCGGCAGGAACTGGCCAGAAACGTTCGCCCGCGTGTTGGAGAAATCACCGTTCCGTTCGGCCGCGGTCGGCACCGTCCGTAAGTAGTCCAAGGCGTTCTTAAAGCGAAGGCCTTCATACGAGACGAAGAAGAAGCTCTTGTCCTTGCCGTTATAAAGCTTCGGAATGATAACCGGGCCACCCATCGTCGCCGAATAGTTCTGCACCTTGAATGGAGCGCGCGCAATGCTTTGGGCATTGTTGCTGAACGAATTCGCGTTCAGCGCCTCGTTGCGTAAGCGGAACTGGCCAGAGCCGTGGAAGGCGTTCGTACCAGACTTGGTCGTAAACACCACCGTTCCCTGGCTACGGCCGTACTCGGCGCTCATATTGTTGACGTTCGTCTTGACTTCCTGAATGCCCTCGGTGTTCGGCATAATCGCCACTTCATTCCACGCCGAAGCCTGAATCGATACGCCGTCCAATTGAATGTCGTTAGTGAACGAGTTACCGCCATTGACAGAGAAGTTGCTCATCGCCCGGCGCCCTTCGGTACCGATGCCAAACGAATTCGCCGTCTGGGTGCTGTTCATCGACTGACGGGCGACTACTCCCTGTGTCAGAGTCGCGTAATTCAGCGGGTTGTTATTGATATTCGGGATCGATTTGATCACCTCTTCCGATACCGTGTTCACCACCCGGCTCGACTCCGTTTGCAGTTCCACCGCGCTTCCCGTGATCACGACAGAGGTGTCTACGGCACCGACTTCCAGCCGAACGTCAACGCGAAGCGTCTGGTTCGTAGTCAACGAGAGTTCGTTACGGGAAGCCGCCTTGAAACCAGTCTTCTTGAAGGATACCTGATAGTTCCCATAAGGTAGATATGGGGCGCTGTACTCGCCGGCGGAGTTCGTCCGGAGCGTTAAGACTGAGTTGGTGCTGGTCTCCCGCACGGTGACCTCGGCCTCGACAACCGTGGCGCCGGACGGGTCAAAAACAGTCCCCAGAATCGTGCCGGACCGGATCTGCGAAAACGCCAGACCTGCCAGCAGGGTCGCGGCGCTCACAGCGCGCCACAGTTTGCTACGAAGCAACATACATTTTCTCCCAGTAATTTTGAAGCGAGAAGGGCTTAACCGCATTGTACCCGCAGTGCGACATAATCGTCGGTTATGATCGCAACCAATTGGACCCGCCGCCGGCTGCTCGCCGCCGCCGCGGCCGCCCCCGCCCTCCTCACCGCCCAAGGCAAGCGCCGCAACATCCTCTTCATCCTCACCGACGACCACCGCTTCGACATCATGAGCTGCGCCGGCCACCCCTGGGTGAAAACGCCGAACCTCGACCGCATGGCCGCCAACGGCGCGCTCATAACCAACAGCTTTGTCACCAGTTCCCTGTGCTCCCCCAGCCGAGCCTCCATCCTCACAGGCCTTTACCCCCACGCCCATAAAGTCAACGATAACTTCACCGAACTTAACCCCAGCCTCCCCACATTCCCCCAGATGTTACAAAAGGCCGGCTACAAAACAGGCTTTTTCGGCAAGTGGCATATGGGCGGCGCCAGCGACGCACCCCGCGCCGGCTTCGACCACTGGGTGAGCTTTTTCGGCCAAGGCGATTACAACAACCCCGAGATCAACACCAACGGCACCCGCCGCAAGCGCGAAGGCTATGTCACCGACATCCTCACCGATGACGTCGAAGGCTTCATCGAAAAACAGACCGGCCCCTTCTTCGCCTACCTCTCCCACAAGGCCACCCACGCCCCCTTCGACCCCGCGCCCCGCCATCGTAACCTTTACCCTAACGATCGAATGCCCCAGCCCCCGTCGATGCGCTACCGCGACGACTGGTACGAAACGAAGCCAGAATGGGTCAAACGCCGCCGCGCTACCCGCCACGGAGTCGACGGCGCCATCGGCCATCAAGCCCCGCTCGAAGACCTCTACAAGGGCTACTGCCGCTCCCTGGCTGCCATCGACGAAAGCACCGGGCGCCTCCTCGACACCCTCTCCCGCAAAGGCATTTTGAACGATACGCTCGTCATCTACATGGGCGACAACGGCTACCTCTGGGGGGAACACGGCCTGATCGACAAACGCGCCATGTACGAACCCTCCATCCGTGTCCCAATGATCGCCCACTGCCCTGACCTCTTCGGCCCCGCCAAACGTACCGAGATCGCGCTGAATAACGACATCGGACCCACCATCCTCGAAGCCGCCGGCCTAGGCCCGTTGCCAGGCGCTCACGGGCGCTCGCTACTCCCGGTCTTTGCGGGAAAGGCTCGCAACTGGCAAACCGAATTTCTGTACGAATATGAGTGGGAGCGCGACTTCCCCTATACCCCCACCATCTGCGGCCTCCGCACCGCTCAATACAGCCTGATTCAGACCTACGGCCTCTGGGATATCGATGAACTCTACGACATCGTCAAGGATCCGGGGCAAATGCAGAACTTACTCGCCGGAACCCGACTTCGCGCGCACGATCGCGCCCGCCCCGTCATGCGCATCGAGAATCCAGAACTCCGTAAGTTGCTCGACAGCCTCCAAGGCCGCATGGAGAATCTGCTCCGTCAGACCGGTGGCGACCCGCGCATGGCCGGTCGTGAACCGGAGGGAGCAAAATACGCGCTCTAGACGTAGATTGGCATGAAGCTCGGGCTACTCCTCCTATTAGCAACCGCCCTCGGGGCCGAATCGAATTGGCCCCAATACCGCGGTAACGCCTCCAACGGCTTCGGCGAAGGCTCGCCAGCCGTCGAATGGAACGGCGCAGAGGGGTAAATGTCAGATGGAAAACGCCCATCTCGGGAGTTTGCTACTCCAGCCCCATCATCTGGGCGGACCGCGACTTCCTCGCGCGCGCGAAGCCCGCCAAGCGCGGCTCTTCCGCCATCCTCGGCCTCCACAGAGACATCGCACCCGTCGACAACGAAGGCCCACAGAGCTTCGTCGTCTACGGCCTCGACCGCCGCTCCGGCAACATTCTTTGGCAGCAAACGGCCATCAGTGGCCAGCCGAAAGTAAAGCGCCATCCCAAAAGTCCAGCCATACCAATCCCACCCCCGCTACCGACGGCCGTCACCTAGTCGTCTCCCTCGGCTCCGAAGGACTTTACACTTACACCCTCGAAGGCCCGTGACTCTGGAGTATAGATCTCGGCGTCCTCGATGCGGGCTTCTACCGCGCCCCGGATTCCCAATTGGGTTACGCGAACTCCCCCATCATCCACGACGGCAAAGTCGTCATCCGCGCCGGTGTCCCCGGCGCTAACCCTCATGTCGTCGTCAACTGATGGAAACACATCGGCGGCTATGATCTCCCCACGGGCGAGGAACGGCGGCACCTCGAAGGAACCGGCGACATCCCCGTCCCCACGCCGCTCGTTGGCGGAGGCCTCATCGTCATCACCAGCGCCCACCGCCGTGGGCGCCCTATTTACGCAATCCTTCCCGACGCCAAAGACGACCTGGCGAAGGACCGATCGGCCATCGTCCGGACCCAGGAAGGTTCCGGAAACCACATGCAGACTCCCCCGTCGCGGGCGGTCTCGGCCATTTTTGTTACGACAGCGGAGTCCTCACCGTCTCCCAACTCTCTTCGGGCGAACGGGTTTTCCAACAACGCCTCGGTACCGCCTCCAGCTTCACCCGTTCCCCCGTCGCCGCCGGTGACCGCCTCTCCATCACGAACGAAGACGGCCACACGTTCGTTCTGCTTCAGGGAAAAGAGTACAAATTGCTGCCCAAAAACGATCTCGGCGAACCGGTCCGGTCTTCGCCCGCCATCGCCGACGGTGTTCCCTAGATCCGCAGAGGCCAGCACCTATTTGCTATCGATTAATAGGGTGTATAATTTTCGTCGACAGATGACACGAAGAGACCTCTTCGCCGGAGCCGCAACCGCCGCCATGGCCGCACCCAATTATCGAATTCTCGATCCCCACGTTCACGTCTACAAAAAAGACCCCCGCTTCCCTTACTGGAAGGGGAACGCGGCGCACCCCACTGACGATAAGTCGCCCGAGATGCTCCTCGAACTGATGAAGGCCAACGGTGTCTCCAAAACCGTCATCATCCAGGTGCGTCACTATATGTTTGATAACTCGTACCTGCTCTCGGTCCTCCGCCAATACCCGCAATATTTTCAAGGAGTTTGCCGCGTCGATCCGGAAAACCCCAACGCTCCTGAGCATCTATCCGAACTCACGCAGGCCGGCATCCGCGGCGTCCGCCTCAGCCCCGCCGCCAACGCGAGTGGCGACTGGATCAAGGGGCCGCTCATGAAGCCGCTCTGGAAGCGCTGCGAGGAACTCAAGGTGCCGATGACCATTCTTGCCCCCATCTCCCGCATGCCCGATATTGGCGCGCTCGCCGATCATTTTCCCGATCTAACCATCGTCATCGATCACATGGCCGACTGCCCCGTCAACCAACCCGCTGAACTCGAAAAGCTCATCGTACTGAAACGCCATCCCAACCTGTTCGTCAAGGTCTCCCACGCGTGGTCCCTCTCGAAACAGGCCTACCCCTGGATCGATTCCCAGGAGCACGTGAAACGCCTCCACCAAGCGTTCGGACCCCAGCGCTTGATGTGGGCCACCGACTGGCCCGTCAGCCTGCCCCACGCCACTTACGCCCAAACTCTATCCGTCATCCGCGACGAAATGAAGTTCCTCAACGACGACGACAAGCATTGGATGCTCTCGAAAACCATCGAAAAAGTGTGGCCCTTATGATACGACTTAGTTGCCTCTCCTTGAGCTACCAGAATCAGTTCAAGGCCGGAAAAATGGACCTCCCCGCCTTCATCCGCACGGCGCGAAGTCTCGGCCTCGACGGCGTCGATCTGCACATGCAGCATCTGAAAAGTTTCGACCGGATCTACCTCAAACAGCTTCGCCGTCTTTGTCTCGATAACGGCCTATCGGTGCCCAGCTTCCCCGTCTCGACCGAGTTCGGCCAGTTCCCGGAACGTATCAACGCCGAGATCGAAAAGTGCCGCGTCGGCATGGAAACCGGCCTCTTTCTGGGCGCTCCCCTCGTCCGCGTCTTCGTCGGCTCCACCCCCGCCGGAGGCAACGCGGAAGACGCCTTCAAACGCGGTGTCGACGCCCTCCGACGCTGTGCCGAAATCGGTGCCGACCTCGGCATGGTCGTCGCCCTGCAAAACCATAGCGGCCTCACCTCCACCGGCGACGACATGCTCCGTTTTCATACGGCGGTCAACCATCCCAACTTCGCTCTCGTGCTCGATACCGGCCATTTCACGGGTCGCGACGGCCCCCGTGGACCCAAGCAAGAAGGGCACACGTACGAGAACTACTACCGTTCCCTCGAACAGGTAGCCCCCCTCGCCCCCTTCGTCCGCGTCAAGCTCTATCAGGTCGACGAACAAGGCCGCGAGAAGTTCATCGACTACAAACGGGTCTTCGATATCCTCCGCGGCATTCACTACAACGGGCATTGCAGCTTAGTCTATGAAGGCACCGAAGACGAGTTGGAAGCCATTCCCCGTGGAGCCCGCTTCCTCCGTCGTATGATGTCGGCGGCCTAGCCGCCATTTCTCACCGCCATCCAGCTTTACCGCAAAAGTGGCATACTGGGCCACTTTCCCAGAAAGCTGCGAGAGTCCCCCTCGTCTAGGCGGGGGCAAATCGCATCGGCGGCCGGCAATTCCGTCGCGGGGCTCTGGCCGCCCGCCGGGCACCCTTCGTCTCCGCCTCCTTAACTTCCGCTGCCCGTCAGCCTCGCAGTCCCCCCGCCGCACCGTAACCTTGACTGGCGCACCAATCGTCAGCAGGCGCGAACGAATCATCCCCGCCGACTGCACCCGTCACGGATTCGCCCCATCGTCTCCGCGCTCACCGGGTCCGCAAACAGCGACCGCTGCTCCTCGCACACAATTCAAATCCTCCTTCGGCTCCAGCGATAACACAGTCCTGCAAAAGCCAGCACCGGTTCTGCCGTAATTGCCTGAATGGCATGCGCCATTTCCACCTCCTAATTCATGGGCACGGTGTGAGGTTCACGCCAACTGAGTAACTCACCACGACAGAAGCCCGCGTCACCCTGCACGATCATCCGCACCGTCGGCTACGCTTGCCTGCCTAACTACTCTTATAGTTGGCGGCGATGCTCTGCCAGATGATGGCCACAAGTTCGCGGGGGAAATCGGGTGGGACGGTGGAGGTGGCCAGGTAGCGGGCGTAGAAAGCCCCGACCAACATATCGACCACGCAATCGAGGTTAACGGCGCGCCGGAGCTCTTTTCGTTTTTTGGCGCGGAGGAGGATGGAGTGGAGTATTTTCCGGCGGGTGGCAACCAGACGGGCGCGGAAGAGGGTGAGCAGCTCCGGAGTGTGCGCCTCTTCGGCCAACACCGTGCCGACCAGCGACATGCCGTTGGGGCGGAGGAGGGAGCGGGAGAAGTTTTCGAGAGTGCCGGTGAGGTCGCTAACCGTGGAGCCGGTATCGACGGGGGGGTCGGCGAATTGGATGGTGTTGAGGGCGGCGGTGGCGAGGGCGGCTTTGGAACTCCAGCGGCGGTAGATGGTGGGCTTGCTCGTGCCGGATTCGGCGGCGACCGCATCGAGGGACATGCGGGAGTAGCCCTGCTCGGCGAGGAGGCGGAGTGCCGCTTGTAGAATGCGGACTTCGGTTTCGGCGTCGCGTGGGCGGCCGGGGGCACGGGGGGCAGAGATCGTTGCATCCATGTTTCTATCTTGGCAATCTCAATGGATACGATACAGTATCGTAACTACGAAGGAAACCAATAAAGATAGGAATCATCGGTTCGGGAAAAATAGGCGGAGATGAAGGCGCTCGTCGAGCGGGGGGGGCCGAAGGCGGTTGTCCGAGGTCTGGGGCCGCTGTCGCGGAAGAGTTTAATGGATGCGACGAATCTGATTTTGCCGTGGTTAGCGAGTTTGGAGTTTGGCAATACTACTTCCGGGGCCGAACCGGTGGCCGACTAGGCAACGGGAGCGAGGGTGATGGAGGAGCCAAACACGGCGGGCTTAAACTCGATGGAGGAGCCCGATTTTAGGGGGACCGCGGTGACGATGTTTTACTGAGGGGATGAAGCGGCCGCCAAGCGGCTAGCGACAGAGTCGGAGTTTTCGGCCGAGAACACGGGTCCGCTGATGCGGGCGATGATACTCGAGCCGTCCGCGACACGGTGGATCACACTGGCGATGGTCCACTTCTACGGCCGTGACGTTGGTTCGAACCTTAGAGCGGGGTGCACCCGTCGAGGATCCCGGGTTCGACGCGGTTGCGGCCTTGATGTTTGGCTCGATAGAGCGCTTCGTCGGCGGCTCGGAGGAGCGTTTCGGCGTCGACGTTCGGACCATAGGACACATAGCCGAGGCTGGCGGTAACGGTAATAGGAAGAGTGGAGCTGGAGGGAACTGGTTCTATCGCAATGGCTGCTCGAACCCGTTCGGCCAAAGTCGCCAAATCTTCTGCTGCTCTGGGGGCGACGATCAGGAATCCTTCTCCGCCGTAACGACCGACGGCGTCGGTTTCGTCCAACACGTTTTGAATGCGTTCGGAGGCGGCGATGAGAACTAAGTCGCCCACGGCGTGTCCGTGCAGATCGTTGACCTGTTTAAACTTATCGAGGTCGAGCAGGATGACCCCGAGGGGCGAACCGGCCTGGAGGGCGATGTTCATTTCGTTGGCTAGGATTTCCTTGATCCGCGTCTGATTTTTGAGGCCGGTCAAAGCATCGTGGGTCGCCTGCTTGAGCAGCGCTTCCCGGGCCGAGAGCAGTTCGTCCTGGAGCTCGACGATCCGACGTCCGGCTCGAATGCGGACTTTAAGTTCCTGTTGATCGAAGGGTTTGACGACGTAATCATCGGCACCTGCCATCATGCCTTCTATGACGTCTTCTTTTTGGGTCCGGCCGGTCAGCAAAATGATGTAGATATAAGCGTCGCCGCCCTTTTGCCGAACACTTTCGCAGACCTGTGGTCCGGTCAACCCCGGCATCATCCAATCGAGGACAGCCAAGCGAGGGGCATCGGGTTGACGCAGCACTTCCCAAGCTTGCGCCCCATCAGAGACGGAGACGACGTCGTAGCCCCATTTCTTCACCATGCTACTCAGGAGGTAGCGCGAAACGTTACTGTCGTCGGCAACAAGGATTTTCATGCTGAGGGGAATAAGAACATGGACTCGACTTGTATTGGACAAGACTGAGAGCATGCAAGTTGTTGGCTCTGCCTTATAATAGCGGACAATCCGATCGTCGGTCAGAACGGCAGCACGTTTTCCGGTTTAAACGCGCGCCTCCATTAACAGATCACCTTCGATGGGTATTGGCGAAATGGTGGGTCCGTTTTAGCGTTTGGACCGCAAAGGCAGTTCAGTCTTTACCTTTTCGGTTAGAGGAACACACACGAATCAGTGTTTCACGAAGGCGCACTTTTCGATTCGGCCAAGAGGGCATGGTATCTTGAAAAAGACGGCGGCTGGGTCTCGGATCGAGCCACCGGCAAGAGGAAGGATTCAAGAAAGCCCATGCAGAACTCCGTTTTAATCCCGATGGTGGTGGAGCAGAACTCGCGCGGCGAACGTGCCTACGATATCTATTCGCGCCTGCTCAAAGAAAACATCATTTTCCTCGGGACGCCAATCGACGACAACGTTGCCAATCTGATCATCGCCCAGATTTTATTCCTGGCCGCCGAGGACCCGGAACGGGACATCTCGATCTACATTAACTCCCCGGGAGGATCGATCACCGCCGGTTTGGCTATTCTCGACACGATGAACCTGGTTCAACCGGATATCGTAACCTACTGTGTGGGACAAGCCGCGTCTATGGCTGCGGTATTGCTGGCTTGCGGAGCGAAGGGGAAACGCTACTCTCTGCCCAATTCGCGGATTTTGATCCATCAACCGTCGATGCACGGCTTGGCTGGGCAAGCGACGGACATCGACATTTATGCCCGCGAAATTTTGAAGATGCGTGAGTCGCTCAATCAAATTTTGGCGAACGCTACCGGTCAGACGGCGGAAAAGATTTCGCGGGACGTGGACCGTGACTACATTATGCGTCCGGAAGAAGCGATCATTTACGGGATGATCGACCGTGTGATCTCGAACAGCAAGGACATGGCGAAGTAAGTGCAAACGGGTGGCGACCTGCGCAGGTCCCTGGGGCCGGCGCAGGTGGTCGCTGCGGGTATTGCGTGCAGTGTCGGGTCGAGAGTTTATCTTTCGCTCGGCGATTCAGTGGCCCCGCAGGGGCCATTCGTCGTTTGGGCGTATATTTTGGCCAGGGTGGCTTGTGGGCTCACCACTCTGAGCTATGCACGTTTCGCGGCGCGGTTCCCCGAAGCGGGCAGCACGTTTTCTTCTGTCGTTCAGGCGTATGGCCCGAAGGCAGGCGGGATGACCGTGTGGACGCTGCTGCTGGAATACATCGTCGGTGCCGGAGCGGTGGTGGTGGGGGTGGAGCTATCTGATCGACAGAGAGTTCGGCTGGCCGCAAACGGTGGTGATCGTGATCTCGATGCCGGTGGTGACGGGGTTGGTGATCGCGGGATTTAAATTGTGGAGTTGCGTGACGGTCTCGCTAGTGGTGATGAAAGTAGGCGCGCTGATGCTGTTTTGTGCGCTGGCGGTAGCTAGATCGCCGGGCGAATTCCACCACGTGGCCGGACTGGCGGTTTTTTCTTTTTTGGGCTTTGACGGTGTGTCGACGCCCGCGCAGGAGACGGGGAACCCCAAGCGGGACATGCCGGTTGGCGTATCGGGAACGCCGTTGGTGGCGACGGCGCTCTACGTGGCCGTAGCGGCCTCTACGCCAGGCTGACGCCGCGGAGCGGGATGGGGAGACGCCAAACCGCTGGCGGGTACTCTTTCGGCCGCTCGTGACGGGAATCGTGGTATTCGGATTATCGACCGTGACGATGGCGATGCTCGTTGGCCAAGCCCGCATTCTTTACGCCATGGCGAAAGCCGGTCTGGGCTCGACATCGTTCGGCGAGACTCACCCGCGGTTTGGTACATCTTGGAAAGGTACTCTTGCTGTGGCGGTGGTCGTGTTCACCGCGGTTGGGCTGGCGGGTGCTAAGCGTTGGCTGGCTGGGCCGGCGGACGGGATGAGTATCGGGTGGTTCAGTTACAAAGGAAAACAATGAAGATTACTCGCATTTTGACTAAAGTCGTCCATGCGCGGATGCGGAACTGGATTTTTGTTAAAGTAGAAACCGATCAAGCCGGGTTGTACGGATGGGGCGAAGCTACGCTGGAATGGAAAACGAAGAGTGTCGTGGGTGCCGTCGAGGACTTGTCGGTGCTCTTGATCGGGCAGGATCCGCGGCGGATTGAGCACCTATGGCAAATCATGCATCGGCAGTATTTCTGGCGCGGCGGGATTATTAACTACACCGCCATCAGCGGGATCGATCAGGCATTGTGGGACATCAAGGGTAAGGAGCTGGGACGACCGGTACACGAGTTACTCGGCGGTCCGGTCCGCGATACCTTGCGATTCTATGATCACTTAGGCGGCGGAAAGATGGAGGATATCTACGGAGCGTCCGATCCTGGGTACTTCGCTGAGCGGATCTTAATGTCGATGGAGGAAGGATTTACGGCTGTAAAATCGATGCCGATTCCGATTTCCGACCCCATCGAACGAGCCGGAACGTTGAAGCGCGCAGCGCAGTGCGTGGAAGCGATGCGACGCGCCGCGGGCGACGACGTCGACATCATGCTCGACCTGCACGCCCGCACAACCCCGGCGGCGGCCATCCAATTTGGAAAAATGCTGGTGGATTACAACCTTTACTGGTACGAGGAGCCGTGCTGGCCGGAATCAATCGACGGACTGGCGGAAGTCGCCCGGGCACTTCCCTTCCCGATCGCGACCGGAGAACGGCTGGTGGGTCGCTGGGAGTATCGGGAGTTGTTTGAGAAGCGCGCCTGCGCGATCGTGCAGCCGGACTGCTCTCACTGCGGGGGCATCAGCGAGGTCCGAAAAATTGCGGCGATGGCCGAAACCTATCTGATGTCGGTGGCTTGCCATAATCCCCAAGGACCGATCTCAACCGCGGCGTGCACCCATGTAGCGTTTGCCACACCGAACTACCTGATTCAGGAGGTGGTGCGGAAAGACGTCCCTTGGCGGGCCGACGTCGTCACTGGGCAAATCCCTATTGTGAACGGACAAGCGGTGCCGCCCACCGCTCCCGGCTTGGGCATTGATATCAACGAAGCTGCGGCCGATCAGCACCCTTGGCAACCGGAGGTAACGATGGACTTCTTCCGTCGGGACGGCAGCGTCGCCGACTGGTAAGCAAGACAGTCACGGCCCCGAAATGTGGGGCCGTGACTGTTGCTGGCTGGAGCCTACAAATTACCAGCGACCGCCGCCACCGCCGCCGCCCTTTCCACCACGACCGCCGCCACCGCCGCC